>LQAJ01000062.1_pt1 | contig 95382 bp, 109 predicted proteins | sample 1535811 | NCBI WGS metagenome assembly LQAJ01 (sample SAMN04331587, study PRJNA305678) | bioreactor metagenome | isolation source: bioreactor_6 inoculated with Wadden Sea sediment 2nd replicate of a... | place: Germany: Wadden Sea, Janssand Flat | reverse complement strand
TTTTTCTATATGATTTTCCCAGCGCCGTTTATTCTCAGCTCGCCGCTGATTCCATCTCTGTGTCATTTCCAAGCTCCCTTGTTTTTACAATGATGCCCTTTTATGCCACAGGCACGTCGATAAAAAAAGATGCGGTTCTTTTAGCGCTTACGGTACAACATCGTTAATGATTCTGATTTGAAGATGGCTTCAGCCAGGCAGGAAGCGTATCTTAAAAATCAGATGGGCACAATTTTGGGCACAATTTCTGTTTTTCAGGATAAAGTGGGATAGGTGCTGATGTTGATACATGTTGCAGAAAACCTTGTCCTATGGTATTTTGAGGCTCTTAATTTGACTTGCGCGCCCGTAGCTCAGCTGGATAGAGCATTGGACTTCGAATCCAAGTGTCGGGGGTTCGAATCCCTCCGGGCGTGCCAATAAAATCAATAAGTTACGAAAAATATAAAGAATCAAGATCAAAAAAGACGGTTACAAGACGACCATTTTTATTAAGACAGAAGATGTCCACTCTCATCAGAAAGGCCACATACGCCTGGTTCTGAACCTGTTCAATATCTATTTGATTGTATCTGTCCTTTTGTCGAAACAGTCTGAAGAACTATGCATTTTGAATTTTGCAAAGTAATCACTGAGTACGCCAATCTGTCCTGAATTGGTTATTGGATTTTGTACGTCGGTAGTGGCAAGCAAGGTATATCATATAAAGCAAAATTCATAAATTTAAATAATAAATTCGTTTTGTTATGTTTTTATTTGCTGCTTTTTTAAATCACCGAAAATTGAGTTATTCAGTTAATCCGTCAGTATTATGTCCTGTATTTATCGGAAAACTTTATGAAACGGCGGGAGAATGCTTTCATTGTTGCGTACCAGAACGGGCTCAGGTGTCGTCTGAAAAAGAAAACGAGTTTTGCAGTGAGAGTTGTCACCACCAGGAATTCATTTCGCTTTACGGCCTTGATAATTGCCTGGGCTGTGTCCTCCGGTTCTTGAGCGCGGGCCAACATATGTCGCGTCATTTCTTCTATAAATTCCTTTTTAAAGCCTTTAAGTCGGGCCGTTTGATATATTGGAGTTTTCACTCCACCCGGGCATATGCAGGAGACTCCTATGTTTTTGGTGACCGCTTCGTACATAAGATTTTCGGAAAACCCGACAAGGCCGAACTTGGATGCGCAATAGGGGCCATTGTAAGGGTGAAGCGCCAATAGGCCGGCCAGAGAAGCAACATTCACAATATGTCCGGCACCTTTTTTCAACATTTTCGGGTAAACGGCATGAACAGTGTGAAGTGCACCATATAGATTGACATCAATGACACGCTTCCAATCCGCCATGTCCAGTTTTTCCACCGGGCCGACGATGGCCGTACCGGCGACATTGACGAGTATGTCTACTCCATCGGTTTTTCTATACACATCCCGAATCATTTCTTCCACCGGGTCGAATTCGGTAATATCAACCAGATACATCAGTACGTCGCATCCGTATAGGCCCAATTTTGTTTTTGTTTCCGACAATCCGCGTTGGTTGATATCGCTGATAATCAAAGGGGTTGCCCCTTCCTTGGCAAAGGCAAGGCATGCAGCTCTACCAATTCCCGATGCGGCACCAGTGATGAGAACACCTTTATTTTTGAGGGATTTCATGTCGTCTATCCTTTATTGGCATGATATTTTCGAATCAAAGTAACAATTTTTTTTACTGATCCATTCACCAGCGAGGGATGTAGCCGGAATGCCCACCATGCCAGCTGAGTATCTTTACCCACAAAAATTCTGGCTTGGTTTCGCCTTACTCCCTTGATGATTTTTCTGACGGCGACATCGACTGAAATCGGTTTGAGTGGAAGTTGGCTTAAAAATTTTTTTTTTATTCTCTTCACTAACATTTACAATCCGGGTTGAATCAAACATCTCAGTCTTTACAAAAGTCGGGCAGATTGCGCTGACCTTAATTCCAAGATCGGCCGCCTCGATACGTAGGGCCGTTGACAACCCGAGTACAGCGTGTTTGCTGGCCGAATAAGGCAGTGGTATTAACGGCAGAATTCCGGAGCCGGATGATGTGTTGACGATATGGCCAAATCCCTGTTTGAGCATAACCCGATAAGCAGCCATGGTGCCGTGAATGACTCCCCACAGGTTAATATCCAAGGTCTGCTGCCAATTTTCGGTTGTCAGATCCTGAGACAAAGCAAAGGTACAGACGCCAGCGTTGTTGAACATATAATCCAGACGTCCGTATTCGGCGACCGTGTCGGTAACCAGTCGATCCACGTCCGTTTTTTGAGTTACATCCACCCTGACAGCTTTGCCTTCACCATGGTTTATTCGGATTTCCTCAACGGTTTTTCAGCCCCAACAAGATCGATATCGGCAACCACAATCCTGGCTCCCATGGCAGCAATTTCCGTGCAGAGCTTTCGGCCGATTCCCGACGCACCGCCGGTGACTATGACAATATTCTTATTAAATAACGACATCGATTTCCTCCATTATTTCATGGTACGCAGTGATTCATTCATTGAGAGGCCCTTGTACCCGTAAATGAACGCGTTGATGCTATTGCCCGGGGCATGCAAGGTCCTGAAAAAAGTAGTATTTCCCTTTCTGCAGAAGATACACCAGGCATGTATTGCATTTTTTTAAATTATTCCCAATTTATTGCCAAGCTTTTTCAATTGATTTCCGGCAAACATCATAATCCTGTAAAGTGATTCAACAAACGAAATATCGGTGGCCTTGTCACAGCAGGCATAGAACAATTCTTCAAACGTCCTGTCATCTGTCTCTATCTGATGTTGATAAGCCAAAAAACAAATACTGCAGGAAAACAATAGTGGTCTGGGCCACCAAGCATCGCTATCACGGCATCGCATCTCTTTTGCCAGCTTCAGGTTCTGTTTTGCCATTTTGAAAAACACCTCGAAATCCCTGTGTTTACCGCAAATTCGAACGGTGTCCTCATCTGACAGATTGAGATCCGTGGATATCAATGCCCGCCAGTCGATTTTGCGCCTGTCCCGCACAAACACGAATCTGGCAGACAATCCGCCTTTTAACGTCACCAAAGCACTTGCTATGATCTTTGCGCGCGGCCACGGCTTTTTTCATCTGCCGATAGATCGCTTTCCATCCATCAAATGACCATTGTATTCATAGTGAATCTTTGAGGCTTTCTTCACCTGTATCCGTCAAACCGGCAAGCCGTGAGCATCCGAAATCCTTTGATCAATCGACCATTGCTATGATCCCACTCTCTGGACAACAGGTCTGCCGTTTTACCAAAAGCCAGGTTGTCATTGGTTGCTATGCCTCTGAAGAAATTCTTCTCCACAAAGGGCAGGGTGAATATGGCTAAAATCAAGGTGCGCCACTATGTCCATATCGTTTTCTAATGCCACATTGATGTTGAGTTATTTACTGTTTCTCACCTCAATGGACACGGTATATTGACCCAGCGCTTTATTGATCTGTTTTTTTACCGTTTGAAAATTGCGCCCATTATAAGGCCAGACCGTTATTGTCACCAGTTCACCAAATTTTTTATCATCGCGAACCATAACGTGAATATCTCCCAACCCTTCTTTTATGGGTTCAAGCTCCTTTTCAATGGCTCGTTTTATTGCGTCCCGGCGCAGGGCAGGCTTAAATATTTTACCTACGGAAGTGAGCGGCATTTCATCAATGATAATGACCCGTTTGGGTATGGCTGCCCTTTCACCAATATTCTCTTTGGCATATTCAAGAATCTGCTTTTCATCCATGGCGGCATCATTTGACAGCTGAACATAGGCGACAGGCACCTCGCCAGCGTATTTATCCGGCCATCCTACAGCGGCAGCGGTTTTTATTTCCGCCATGTTGTATAGAACTTCTTCAATGGTGGCCGGATCGATATTGTGACCCCCTCTGATGATCAGTTCTTTTTTTCTTCCAGTAAGCCAGAAATATCCGTCTTCATCCATTCTGCCCAGGTCACCGGTATTAAAATACCCGTCAGGAAACCAGATGCCTTTGTTGTGAATGTCTTCGACATACCCCTTGAAAATGTTGGGGCCTTTCACTGCTATGACACCGATTTCTCCGGCTTTGGCAGGGCCCAGGTAACCCCCATTTTCATCTGTGACAACCAACTTTATATCCTGGTAAGGCATGCGCATACCGATACTGCCGATTTTTCTTTTTCCGTCTTTGGGATTCAATGCGGACGCCACCCCGCCTTCGGTTAATCCGTATCCTTCAAGTAGTTTTATACCGGTATGGGATTCGAACCGTTTAAAAAGCTCTGTGCTTAAGGGGGCAGCCCCGCAAAGGGCATATTGAAGTGAAGAGATATCCGCACCGTTTATCGGTGTATCCAGAAGCATGGACAGCACCGTGGGAACAGCTGAAAAAAAATCGGCGTCAAAGGTTTCAACAATTTTAAAAAATTGTTGAATAACAGTTGGGTCCCGGTATCCGCCTGGCGAAAGCAGGACCACACTTGCCCCTACCGCAAATGGCGCCAACCCGGTGACAATGGTGCCGTTGCAATGGAACAGGGGTAAACCGCAAAGCAAGGTGGATCTGGATGTGAATCCAACCATTTTTTTTAAAATCCAGGCCATTATAATTTCATTATAGTGGGTTCGCCTGGCCAGCTTGGGCCTGCCCGTGGTGCCACCTGTGTGGTAAATGGAGGCAATGTCCTGGGCAGCGATGTTTCGGGTAAAGGAAAGCCCGTCTCCACTGTATTTTTTTATTTCATCATTAAAATCTATGATCGCTTTTTCACTGCTGGGGCGGCCGGATACACAGATCACATGTTCCAAGTCCGGCAACTCCTTGCGGGCTGCTCTGGCTTTTTCCCAGATGTCGGTGCCCGTGGTGTCCCCCAGTGTCACAAGCACCTTTGTTTTGACCGTGCTGCATATATCTACGATGGCCTTAGGTTCCAGCATTGGATTTATGGGGTTAGCAATTCCTGCAGCTTCCGCTCCCCACAGAGTATAGTGGGTCTGGGGAAGATTGGGGAGCAGATAGCTTACCACATCATTTGGGCCGACGTCTAAATCATGGAGCATATTGGCCGTTCGGTAAACATTGGCTAAAAATTTTTTGTAAGGTATGGTTACAGGGGAGTTATAATCCTCTCCGGTTTGAAGAAAATGCAGTGCCGGGGCCTGGGGGTTAATGGCTGCCCCCTTTTCCAGGGCCGCCAGGGTGCTTTCAACTTCCAGGCGTTGAGAAACAGGGATTTTCTCAATTTCCAGAATGTCATTCATATCTCTTATAGGACCTTCAACTGTCATGAGAACATTACCTCCTTTAAGAAAGGATTGAGAGGCTAATCCAGCTGGAATACGGATGAGGCCGTTCCGGACATGATCACTTCAATTTCTTCAGGCGTAAACACGATATCAGACTGGGGCTCCGTAAACACCTTGACCCATTGTTCCGGCGGCATCACCGTGCAGGGGAGCGGGGCATCCGTGGCCCACATCAGCCGGCCAGCACCGCATTCGTCTATCAAAAGCCTGAGCCAGCCGTAAAATTTTTCCGTTCCCCAGGTGTGGTAATTAAACTGATGGTAGGAAAGGTCAAAGTAGAGGTTGGGAATGAGTTTGCCGTACATCACCGCCTCTTCCCATAAATCCATTGCCACATGGGCCATGATAAACTTGGTGTCCGGAAACCGGGTGGCGGCTTCTGCCAAAAACAGAGAGCGCTGGTGGTCCAAGTATACGGGAGCCGCCGGCTGGGCCCCAGTATGAAACACCAGAGGGACATTCCAGTGGGCACATTTTTCATACAGGGGATACAGTATCTCATCGGTGGGGTAGAAACCGGCGGCCGGATGGAGTTTAAACCCGCCCATTCCCCATTCTTCAATGCATTGTTCAGCATGTGCGATCGCGCCGGGGCGCCTTGGATCCAGGGCACAAAGCGCAAGGAAACGGTCCGGATTGTTTTTGGCAATCCGGGCATAATGACGGTTGATCTCAAAGGGATGCATGGCCGGGTCACCCAGCTCTTTGCCGAAATCCGATCCAAAGATAACCGCTTTATCGATTCCGGCGGTGTCCATCTGGACAAAAATTTTTCGCCATCAGGGTCATACATACCTGTAATCAGATTATTCCTGGCATCTTCCAGGGACATGTCGATGTTATGTTTGTTTTTCAATACCAGCCGCATGGTTCTGGCCATTCCCATTTTATAGGCTTCGGGAATGCCGTCTTCGCTGAATAGATGGACGTGGGTATCATAAATCTTCATAGCAAAATCTCCGTTACAATTTTATAGGGCCGGGCCGTGAATCTGAGTACCGACCCGAATATGTCATACGTCGACGTTAGAGGCCTTCAGGTCTTATATCCATGGGCACACTGGGTTCCTTTCCGATTTCCGGCAGGGTCTGCCAGACCCGTTTTTTAATGGGAAGAATGGGGCGGCGGGCATATTCATCCATATACTGCTCGTATCCCACCGTTGGATTTTTGATGCACCTGCAGGGAAGGGCCAGCATAAATCGGCTGACACATCCTGTATTGCAACGGGTGCATTTGATGATCTCGTTCTCTCTGCCCTCTTGAACTTTGACGACCCAGTCGGGGTCGGCAATCTGCTGCCTGCCCTGGGACACCATATCGGCAGCGCCTGATTTGAGAGTCTCCACCACATTGGCCGGGTTGTGGACCGACGGGCAGATCAATGGGATGTTCAGGTTCTCCTTGATCACTTTAGCCTTTGGGATGACCTGGCCTTCATGGTTGGGAAGGAAGTCATTCATTTTTTCATAGGACCCGTCCGACAGATGTATGAAGTTGGCCCCTTCTTCTTCACAGCGTTTGGCAATCCGCTTGAAATCCTCGTTGGTGCATCCTTCCGGGACATTGTCCGATGCACTTAAGCGCACGCCCACATTGAAGTCCGGACCCGTGTATTTCCGGCAGGAATGGATGCATTCCACCAGAAAACGGATCCGGTTTTCAAATGTGCCCCCGTATTCATCGGTCCGCCGGTTGGATCTCTTAGAAAAAAAAGTATGAAGCAGATACCCGTGAGGCGCATGGATTTCCACACCGTCAAACCCACATCGCTTGGCAAGTTTGGCTGACACTCCGAGGTCGTGCACCAGGATTTGGATTTCTTCCACGGTAATTTCTCTTGGGGTCTCCCCATTCATGTGAGTCCCGGGAATTTTGTTGGCAAAGCTGATCAATTCCTCCACATCCTCCGTCTGCGGGATAGCGCCCTGGTATCCGCATGCCCGGACGAGGGCCAACGGATCCATTCCGTTGACAAGATTTTCAGGATATGTGGCATAAGGGATGGGAGAGGCGGATACCGGTTGGATGGCCCCGGCTTCACTGGTGCCTTGGCGGCCCGGCCCCAGGCCCAACTGGACAAATATTTTCGCCCCGAATGCGTGAACATGTTCCACTAGCTCAGACATCCTAGGCACGTACAATTCATTGCACAGGCTGGCATTGTTATATTTTTTATAGGTATGTGCCGTGGGGTGGTCACTTGCCAGCACCGCTTCCGTGATGATAAGTCCGGTTCCCCCCTTGGCGCGGGCAGCATAGTAGGCCATCTGCTGGTCGCTGACTTGGTGGTTCGGGCCCGTGTAATTCATGTTCATGGGGGCCATGGCGATCCTGTTTTTAATCTCCACATTGCCGATGGTGATGGGTTCAAAAATCAGACTGTAATCCCTGCTTTTTTCCGCGACTGAATTCATGGCTACTTCCTCCTCTGAAAAAAATGGTGATGTGTATCTCAGATCCCAACCTTTCGGATTGTTTTGTCGATCGGAATGAATTTGGGGAGTGTGACCTCAGAGGTCACGGGATCGAATTTAACTTGTACCGGCATATCACAGCGGATGTCATCAAAGTCACATTCCTCGATATTGGTTAAAATATTGAACCCTTCCTCCAGCGTGACCACAGCAAGAACAAAGGGCACATGGGGCATGAATTCCGGCGGGGCCGCATCATAGGTGACCGTAAAAGAGAAAATTTTCCCTTTGCCCGAAGATTCCTGCCAACCCAGGTTGCGGCCCATGCAGTTGGAGCAGGTCCGCTTCGGAAAAAAAATCACTTCGCCGCAATCCCGGCATTTCTGGTAAAGCAGTTGGTTGTTTTTGCATCCCTCATAGAATCGCCGGCTCAACTCGGTCATTACCGGCAGCGGTTTGGTATACTCAGTCATTGTTAAACCTCCCTTCCTAACACACCCACGTGAAAATCCATGCCCACGCCCCCTGACGCCGTTTCAACAACGATATCGGCCTTTTCGACCTGGCGGTCTCCCGCCTTTCCCATGATCTGGCGGGCCGCTTCAACCAGGATGGCAATGCCGCCTCCTGCCCCGGTGTGCCCCTGGGCCATCATGGCGCCATTGGTTGACACCGGCAGCCTGCCCCCTGGTGAGGTATGGCCCTCTTCTACAAATTTTCCGGCAGTGCCTCGTTCACAGAGCCCAAGTATCTCCATGGACATGAGGACAAAAGAGGGGAAGGCATCATAAATTTCGGCCACGTCAACATCCCCAGGGTCAATTCCGGCCATCTGATAAGCGTCGGTAACCGCCGGCCCCCAGGCTTCGGTAAAGTCCGCAGGTTGATGGGTGACAGTGAAATTCGTGCTTCTGGATGACATCCCCAGTATATATGCGGGTTGCTTGCAAAGTTTTCTCGCCCTTTGGGCGGTGGTGACGATGTATGCGGCGGCTCCGTCGCAGAGAATATTCATCATCTTTTTTCGCACCGGAGATGAGATCATTTTGGATGAAACAATTTCCTCCACGGTTTTTGGCTTTCGAAGAAAGGCATTGGGATTCAGTGCCGCCCATTTTCTCAAGGATGTCACAACGGCCGCGATCTGTTCTTCAGTGGTGCCGGTGTCATGCATGTAGCGCTGCTGGAGCAGGCCGCCCAGGGCAAGCTGGCTAAACCCGTAAGGGTTTCATATTCTTGGTTGACTGATACTTTGGAAAACTGGGTTAAGGCTGTGCCAAGATCAATTCCCGTGCCCATGCGGTCGCAATGAACCACCATAACCGCCTTGGAAAGCCCTGTACACACCAGTGCGCTGGCCACTTTCAGAGAATTGGCGGAACTGGACCCGCCGGACATCACCTGGAAATTGGCTTTTGCCGTTTTCGTCATGCCCAGCTCTTCAATCATCCATGAGCAGATCATATTGGCATTGTCCAGGGAATTGCTGACAACCCCTATGGGAATAACCGTATCTATTTCATCCTTGGATATACCGGCATCTTTGATGGCCATATCGCATACATCCACCGCGGCACTGATAAAGGTCCGGTCCGGAAACAGGCCTGTAGGCACTTCTCCGATTCCCACAATGGCGGCTTTGCCCCGAATACTGTCTTGCGTCATGATGAACTCCTTATAAGTTTAACTGTTAAAATCCCAGGATCATACGCCCGATGATGCTTCTCTGCATCTGGGAGGTGCCACCGCCGATCATCCCCATTTTTGCATTCCAAAGGCTTCTTCCCACGGAATACTCGGCCATGCATCCGTTGCCCCCGTGGATCTGAATTGCCTTATCCGCGACCCGGAATGCGGCTTCGGTGATAAAGGTCTTTGCAATGGCGGCATCTATGCTGATATCCTTTCCCTCATCTTTTTTCCAGGCCAGGTGGTGAACCAGGTGGCGGGAGGCTTCGATGTCCATTTTCATTTCCGCCAGCATGGCCTGCACCAGCTGAAACTGGCCTACGGGCCGGCTGAACTGCTCTCTGGTTTTGGCATATTGAATGCTTTGCTTCAGGTCATTCTCCATCAGGCCTACAAAGGGGGCGAATGCGATTCGTTCCCATCCCAGGGAAAACAGCATTTGGGAAAATCCCTGATTTTCTTTGCCCAGGAGATTGGCCTCAGGTACCCTGCAGTCATCAAAAAACAGCTCACCCGTGGGTGCATCATGGTTGCCGTATTTTTTTAAGAGGGATGCCTGTTGTGAGGCCAGGTGTGTCTTTCCCCACAATAAACATGGACAGTCCCCGCCCTTTGCACCAGGGTCGGTTGAGGCAAACACCACAAACACATCTGCGATGGGGCATTGGAAATAAAGGTTTTTGATCCGTTCAGCACATAATAGCCATCCTTTTTTTCGGCTGTGGTCTTCATACTTGTGGCATCTGAACCGGCATCGGGCTCGGTCAGGGCAAAAGCGCCGATCCGTTCACCTGAGGCCATTTCAGGCAGATACTGCTCTTTTTGCGCTTGGGTTCCCAACTCGGCAATGGGCATGGCCGTAAGTAAAAGATGACTTGCCAATGCCACAAGGAGGCCGGCGTCTCCACTGGCCCTGGCAAGGGCAATCAACGCTGTCACAGTGGTGAGTGCCCCTTCTCCGTCTCCGCCGAAGTCTTCAGGGATACACAAACCGGTCAGGCCGAATTGTCCCAGTTTGTCCCATATTTCAGGGGAAAACCCTGACGTCAATGCGCGCTCATCCACCCCTGGACGTAGCTCCTTTCTGGCAAATTCCTCTACGGATTTGCGGAACATCTCTTGTTCTTTGCTTAGGGAAAAATCCATCGTTTATCTCCTGTGTTCATATTTCCTGGTTCATACCCAATAGGCTCATGAGGGAAAGTTCACCAAGGCTTCTCCGGCTATGACACCTTCTCCGTTCTGGTTGACCACGTTTAACATGCACGTCACCAGATTTTGATTTGTTTTCCTGTTTTTTGTGTGAAACATTTCCGGAAAAAAAAAGAGTGTCTCCGGGCCATACAATTCCCGTGAACCTTATTTTATATTGCTTTAACACCCCGTAACCAGCCCAGTCCGTCACCACTTTTGCCAACATGCCGCCGTGCATCAGCCCATTGGCAAAAATGGATGGCAGGCCGCTGGACACGGCAAACGCTTCATCGTGATGAATGGGTTGAAAATCGCCTCCGGCACCGACATATTTAATGATATGTGTCCGGGTCACTTTAAGGTCAAAGGATGGCAGTGCTTCGTTCTCCCTGACATTCTCAAATCTCTTTAATGCATATTCGGCCATGCCACACCTCGCTATGAATTATCTTTCGATGAAAAGATTGTTAACCGTTATCACCAGTTCATTGGCATTGTCGAAGAATAGATTTTTCATTTCGACGAATGTCATGGTTTTCCCATCGCCACTCTGCTTTTCATAGATATCGCCCACATGAATTTCTCCGCGCAGGGTTTCGCCGGCACAAACCGTACGCTCATAAATGAATTCCGCCTCACCGTGGACACTGGTGGCGACATTCATCCCCAGCTTTTGGGTCATCTCCATCACATAGTTATCCGATTCAATATGAAACCCGTTGGTAACAGGAAAGGTCGGCGGCATGGGAACATTTGGAAACCCTTTGGACAACGCATAATCCGGGTCGGAATAGATTTCGCTCTTATCCATGACAGCTGAAGCAAATTCTCTTATTTTTCCCCTTTCAACAGGCATTAGGAACTCAAGTATCTTTTTCCCTTTAAGATTTTTATCGATCATGGTGCTGGTATCCCTCCTTTTTTCGGTCCGATCACCGGAATTGATAGTACAAAAGTTTTCGATATTATTTTATTATTAAATAATATCTAATAAATAGTATTTGCTAATTTCTGAAACAAAAAAAAGAACAGCTCGGCTGCTAGTTTGTTTCTAATCTATCGTTTTAACCTTGTTATGCCATTCAAATAGTGCCAATTGATATGAAATAGTTTATGCAATCTTGCTGTTAGCAGTTACTACTAAAAATGAAACATGTCAATACTTTTTTTCTCGTTGTGGCTGGCGATCCGTCAGTCACGCCCGCGTGGTAGTTTTATGATTTAAGTATTACGCACCAGGATTTTTTTATGATGTCAAAATAGTGCTCATATTTAAAATTTTTATCTTCCAAAGCCTCTTTCATGCCGACCACACAAAAGTATTGATAACAGAAAAAGGATGAAAAAAATTGAGGGTTCAGGTTCCTATCAATTGTCCCTCTCCTTATCGCTGAATGAACCACCTTCTCAATGCTAACGATCAGTCTTCCCATGGCGGTCTCAAAGGCGATGTTAAAATCCGCATCATCCTTATAGCTGAGCATATGGACCAGGAACATGGACTTGTCCGGATTGTGGTCGACAAAATCGAAATATGCTTTACAAATGGCTTCGATGCAGGCGATTTCATCGGTCTCATGTTTTTGTAAAATCGCCTTATTTCCACCGTTGAGTTGCCCCATAATGGATTTGAAACAGGCGAGAAACAATTCTTTTTTATTTTTGAAATGCTTATATAAAGTCGGTTCCGAAATCTTGGATTCTCTTGCGATCATGGCGGTTGTTGCTGCTTTATAGCCCCTGCTGTTAAAAATCCGGATGGAATTATCCAGTATGGTCTGGTGCCTGTTTTCATATAACAGCAGTTTTTCTCTTGATTTATCGACTATATTCAAAATGTTCGGCCTCTTTTGCAAAATTAATATCAGTTACTTAAAGTAGAAGTAGCATGCACTATTTTTTTTGTCAAACGTATTTCTGCCAATAAAATTTGCATTTAGCCAAGGAGTTAATGTCGGAGGAGAGTTTTTCATGAAAGGCTCCCAAAAAAAAGACTTGACAAATCGATAAAATAGTGGTCTGTAGAAGATTAATAGCAATCACTACCAGTTTTATTTTTTTTAGTTTCATAATGATAATGTATACTAATAAACTTGCCGGTTGCATAGTGAATGTCTGGGAAATTTCAAAAAAAAGGGAGATTCTATGAGAAAACACTGGTTTCACTTTTAGACAAGCGGATTCAAGATACACCCGAACGGGTCTATTTAAAATTTCGCGAAAAGAGCGGGGCCTGGGAAGAAATTACCTGGAACGCCTATGGGCAAAAGATTAACCGCTTATCAAAAGCCTTGATCAGTTATGGCATAAAACAAGGAGATAAGGTGTCGCTCATCGGACCGAGTTCTCCCAAATGGTTTGTGGCGGATATGTCGACGATGACCATTGGAGCTGTGATTGCCCCCATATATATTACCAGCAGTGCTGAACAGATCTCCTATATTATTAACCATTCCGGGGCAAGGCTTTTGTTTGTTAACGACATCAGCTATTACCGCCGGATTGAGCCGATTCTTAAAAAGATGCCGCATCTTGAGCAGGTGATTCTGCTGAACGGGACGGCTCCGCCTGACAATGCCCTGTTGACGGATCAGGCTTCCTTCCTGGCCTTAAGTGACAAAACATCGGGAAAGGAATTAAACCGGCGGCGGTTTTGTGTTACCGAAAATATGGCCGCCACCTATATCTATACCTCCGGCACAACAGGGAATCCAAAGGCGGTGATACTGAGCCAGAAAAACTATTTCGCAGCGGCTCAAAGTGTCTTCCAATGGCAAAAGTTTCTGGCAGAAGATAAGACCGTCACCCAGATTAAGCACATCTGCTTTTTAACCCTGGCCCATGTTTTTGAACGGAACATATCAATGACCGCCCCCCTTTTGACAGGGGCTTGCATCTATTTTGGCGATTTGAACAATGCCATGGAAGAATTAAGGCAGATACAGCCGACTATGGTGGTGGCACTGCCCAGAACCTGGGAAAAAATGTATGAGGGCATCATGGCGTACAGGGGGCAGATGCCCAAAATCCAGCAGGAAATATTTGACCGGGCTATCAATACCGGCAAAGCCTACAATATGCATCTTTATGAAAAGACACCCATACCGCCGGAACTGAAAAAAAAATTACGACGCGGCCCATGATATGGTGATCGCAAAGGTGCTGGATGTACTGGGCTGTTTTAACGAGGCAAAACACATCATGACCGGTGGTGCGGTGTCTTCCAAGAAGGTCATTGATTTTTTCTTTCTCCATTGGGATCTGGATTTGCCAGGTATATGGCCAGACCGAATCCTTAGGCATGGGGTCGGCTGAGACCAGGGATTATCTCCGGTTCGGCTCAGTGGGCAAAGCTTTCCCTTTTTCAGAAATTGAAATCGCCGATGATGGTGAGATTGTGCTGAAAAGCGACATGGTTTCCCCGGGTTACCATGATGAACCTGAACTCAACCAAACCGCCTTTAAGGACGGATGGCTTTACACCGGAGATATCGGGACAATTGACACGGACGGCTATCTGTTTATCACCGGCAGAAAAAAGGACATAATCATCACCTCTGGGGCTAAAAATATCACCCCGGCCAAAATAGAGGGCGCACTGATGAATTCGCCCCTGATCGAACATGCTGTTGTCGTGGGGGAAGGGAAAAAATTTCTCACCGCCCTGCTGACCCTCAGCCTGGAGGGGGGGAAAGCCTGGGCCGGGAACCGGGGAGAGCATGTCGAGACCTATGCGGATCTTTTGGGACTTGAGCCCGTTAGTCATGAAATAGATCGCCATGTTGCGCAGGTTAACGAAAAATTCTCAAGGGTGGAGCAGATAAAAAAGTTTTCCATTCTTCCTGAACCGTTGACCGAGAAAAAAGGAGAACTCACGGCGTTGCTGAAATTAAAACGCTTCAAAGTCATCAAAAATAACGACAGGCTCATTGAAAAAATGTACACCTGATGACTGTGCTTCAATCCCGGATTCTCTCGTCTGAAGTTGAATCCTTTAGTTTTTTTTGCCTTGAAATACTCTTCCGGGTCAAGCCGAGGATGTGCGCTATTGTTAAAAAAAATCGCAACTATCGTATTGGGAGAATTATCTATGGAAAATATTAGGGAACTCAGACTGCGGCAAAACAACCGGTGGCCAATAAGGTCAGCCATGATTCTAATAACGCTGCTCACGTTATTTTGTTTTTATGACTGTTCCCAGGCCCTGGAGGCGGATCTGGGCAAGGGGGTCACCATGGATATGGATGTCACCCTGAAATACAGCGCTGCCATACGGGTTGAGGATCAGGATATTGATCTTCTGGCCGACGTAAACGCAGATGACGGCAACCGGAGTTTTGATAGAGGAGATTTCATCAACAACCGGTTTTCAGCCCTGATGGACATTGACATCAACCGGGACAATATCGGATTTTTTTTACGGCCCAGGGCTTTTTATGATTTTGCCTACGATGGCAAGAATGCAAATGATTCCCCGGCAACCAATAACAATGGCCCCTTATATGGCGGCCCCCTTACCCGTACTGATGAATTTACAGACCGGACCAGGGGCACCCATAGGGATACGGCTGAAATTCTGGACGCCTATGCATACGGGACCTTTGACCTGGGGGAACGGGATCTGGTCCTCAGGGCCGGTAAGCAGGTGGTCAGTTGGGGAGAAAGTGTCTTTATTACCAATGGCATTTCATCCGCCCAAAACCATGTGGATGCCACCCAGGCGAACACACCGGGCATGGAGCTTAAAGAGTTGTTTCTGCCGTCGGGCCAGATTTACTCCCAGCTGGATCTGTGGCCCGGGTTTACCCTGGCCGGATTCTATCAATGGCAATGGGAAAAAACCGTATTGGATGAAGCCGGCGCCTATTTTTCCACCAGTGATTTTTTAGATGAAGCCGGCAACAGAATTCTCCCTGTGATTTTAGCCCCGGGAATGGCCCCGAGTATTGACAGAGCGGCAGATGATCCGGCGGATGATTCAGGGCAATGGGGCATTGCATTGCGGTATCTTGCCTCACGGCTTAATGACACGGAATTTGGTTTCTATTTTATCAATTATCATGAAAAAAGTCCCATGCTCATCTGGCAGCCTACAGGTGGATCTGCCGACGTGGACTGGACCACCCAGCCGTTGCCTGTCGGCATGGGTGCACAGGCCAATATGATAGACAATTCCTCCTATCATCTAAGCTATGCCGAGAATGTGAACCTGTACGGTTTCAGCTTTGGTACGGTGGTCGGTGAAACAAACATCGGCGGGGAGCTGAGTTTTCGCACGGGTTATCCGGTGGCGGTGGATAATCCGTCAAACCTGCTGGGTTTTAGCTATAGGGATGCGGATGTCCTCCAGGCCCAGGCCTCTATAGTCCATATTCTGGGCCCGGGGCCCAAGTCTCTATGGGACAATCTTACCATTGTGGGCGAACTGGGCTGGAATCGTGTTTTCGGCCTGAATGATTCAGAGCTCTACTACGATAAGACCGCGTGGGGGGCATCGTCAAAGTCACACTGGATTATTTTACCGTTTTGCCCGGGCTTGACTTGAAAGTCCCCTTTATCCTTAAGTTTAACCCGCAAGGCATTTCCTCGGTCACCGGAACATTTACAGAGAACGCGGACAGCATATCCCTGGGCCTGGATTTACATTTGTCCAGAAATATCAGTTCGGGGTTAATTACACGGCCTTTATCGGGTCTTCTTCGGACAATCGTAAGACAGATAGAGATTTTATCGGATTGAATTTTAAATACACATTTTAACCAAACGCGTATCAACAAAAAAGTTAAAGGGGGTCTGAATGAAAATCGAAAATATGACCATTAACACATTCTTTTGTACATTAGTGATACTTGCCTGTATGTCAGCCCATGCCGGTGTATCCGAGAAAGAAGCCCTTCGCCTTAAATCGGATCTGACACCCTTAGGAGCTCAGCGCGCCGGTAACCCTGAAGGAACCATTCCCCCTTGGGAAGGGGGACTCACGGGCCCGCCCCAAGGCATCACCATCAATCCCGGTGACCGATATCCGGACCCTTTTAAAAACGATGAGGTGATCTACACCATTACATGGAAAAATGTGGAAACCTATAAAGATAAGCTGAATCCGGGGACCATTGCCATGCTGAAACGGTATCCGGATACCTATCGGCTTGATGTTTACCAGACACGCCGTTCCCAGGCTGTGCCGGAATGGGTTTACGCCAACACCTTTGAGAACGCCGTCCGTGCATCCCTGACTGAAGACAAGCTGGGTGTCACAGGTGCATACGGAGGAATACCGTTTCCCATTCCCCAAAATGGAGAGGAGGTAATTTTCAACCATATTTTGCGCTATGGAGGTGCTGCCAGGACGGGACCCTATTTTTCAGGCATTGTCGATGCATCAGGCCAGTTTATCGCCGGTGGTGGTGGTAAAGATTATGAACAATATCCTTATTATTTCAAAGACGGAAGCATTGATACATTTAAAGGAGAGATTTGGTATATGCTCAATGACTTCACCCGGCCGGCCCGCAGGAAAGGAGAACTTCTTCTAGCCAGAGATCCTTTAAATCAATCCCTCTACGATCGAAAGGCCTGGAGTTACCTTCCCGGCCAGCGCCGGGTCCGCCGGGCCCCCAGTGCGGGATATGATACGCCCAATCCCAGTTACAGCGGAATGGTGGTCTATGACGACGGGTTTATGTTTAACGGCAACATTGACCGCTTTAACTGGGAAATCCTGGGGAAAAAGGAGACATACATCCCCTATAATTGCTACACGCTCCACAATGCATCCCCCGAAGATATCATTATGAAGGGGCATGCTAATCCTGATGTTGTCCGGTGGGAGCTTCACCGTGTATGGGTCTTGGCTGCGACCCTGAAAGAAGGGCACCGCCATATTTATGGCAAACGGATATTTTTCATTGATGAAGACAGCTGGAATATCCTGATGAAGGACCAGTATGACGGCCGGGGCAACTTGTGGCGCACATCCGTGGCAATGAGTTGGAATCATTATAATCTGCCTGGAAACATTATCGTTACCGTCTTTGATTATGATTTTCAAAAAAACGAGTATGCGGCAGCGGCGCTCTTAAACTGGGATGAAGACTATATGATCGTCTATCCCGATACCGGGATTGACGAAAAACTGTTCACACCTGAATACTTAAGAAAGCTTGGCCGGCGTTAGAGGAGATAATCAGCCATGAATACCCGACTTCTTAGATGTTGCAGAATAGTAAGCCAGCCTGCGGCGCCGGTCTCTGTGATTTGTCTGTGGGCAATTATCATTCTCCTGTGTGCTGCCGGAATGGCCCCGGGCCAGACCACCAATGATCCGCTGATGACTCCGGCTGAAAAACTAACGTCAATCGGTTGTTAAAATCAATGCTGTTTGATACGGCGAATACCGGCGAAAGGCTTATCGCAGTGGGGGAGAGAGGCCATATCCTCTATTCCGAAGACAACGGATTGACTTGGGAGCAGGCCCTCGTTCCGGTCAGCGTCACCCTGACAGCCGTATATTTTCCGACCCCATGCCAGGGCTGGGCCACCGGCCATGACGGGATTGTGCTTCACACCCATGACGGCGGCAGGTCCTGGACCGTGCAATTGGATGGAAATCAGGTCAATACATTGGTGGTGGAGCACCTCAGGCAGCTTGCCGGACCAAAAAAGAGCAACAACGGAGTTATCACATAGATGATCTTCAATTTTTATTATCCGATGCAAGAAGAGCGCAAAAAGAAGGTCCCACAAGGCCTTTCATGGATGTCTGGTTTAAAAATGAAAAAGAAGGACTGGTCATAGGCGCTTTTGGGCTGATCCTCAAAACCCTGGACGGGGGCGCTACATGGTGTCCCATTCACGAACAGATGGACAATCCCGACGGTTTTCATTACTACGGAATCGCCAGGGCCGGGCAATCTCTGTTCATTATTGGGGAAGGAGGCATGATTTTTCGCTCCAGAGACGATGGAAACACATGGAGACGTCAGATATCTCCATATCAGGGATCTTTTTTTGGAATTGTGGGCCATCCATCAGGCAACTTTGTCATGGCGTTCGGGATGCAGGGCAAAGCCTTCTGTTCAACGGATATGGGGACAACCTGGGAGCCGGTAAAACTGGACAGCCAGACATCGTTATCCGGGGGGACAGTGTTGCCGGACGGTACCGTGGTCATCTCCGGTGTCAACGGCCATTTATTCTACAGCAAGTATGGGACAGAACCCTTTTCTTCTCTTTCCTTTAAATTTCCCGGATGCATGGCCATATCGCACGCTGAATCGCACGGCGTCCTGTTGGCGGGACTAAAGGGATTGGCACGAACCACCGTATCAAACACCAGATAAAGGGTTTGAAAATATGACACACCAAAACCATTCAACCTCATTGCGACCCCCAATTGCGGCATTTATGGAAAAGATGCTTTTTAAAAATCGTTTTACGGTGGTTCTGCTCTTCTTGTGTATCACCTTTTATCTTGGGCTGAATGCAATGCAGCTTCGTCCTGAAGCCAGTTTCTGGATATGATTCCCACATATCACCCCTATATCGAGAACTATATTGCGCATAAGGATGATTTGCGAGGCATGGGAAACGTGGTGCGTATTGCGGTGGAAACCACCCAAGGAGATATTTTTTCAAAGGCCTACCTGAAAACACTGAAACGCATTAACGATGAAATTTTTTATATATCTGGAGTAGACCGTGGTGCGCTAAAATCATTATGGACCCCGCTCACCAGATGGACAGAGGTCACATTGGAAGGTCTGGCCGGGGGACCTGTCATCCCGGACAGTTTTGACGGGTCCGGGGAAAGCCTTGACCAAGTGAAGGCCAATTTGATGAAATCGGGTGAGATCGGCACCCTGGTGGCCAATAATTTCAAATCCAGCAGTATTCTGGTCCCACTCCTGGACCATGACCCTGATACGGGCCGCCCTCTAGACTACCAAAAGTTGTCACGGGATCTTGAAGCCCTTGTCCGGCAGAAATATGAAGATGATGCCATTAAAATTCATATCACCGGATTTGCAAAAATCGTTGGCGACCTCATAGACGGATTAATGCGGGTGCGCTTATTCTTTTTTATCGCTTTTTTTACCCTGGTTCTCCTTTTATATTATAATTCGCGCTGCTGGAAGGGAACATTGATACGCAGTGCATTATCCCTTGTTGCCGTGATATGGCAATTGGGTGTATGGCACCTGCTTGGGTACGGACTCAATCCGTACTCCATGCTGGTGCCCTTTTTAATCTTTGCCCTGGTGATCAGCCACAGCACCCAAATGTACAATGCCATGGCCCATGAAGTGATGGGGGGTGCGGATAAACTGACGGCTGCCAGAAGAGCCTACAGGATGATCCTTCTACCCGGTCTTGCCGCCCTGTTTACCGATGGCATCGGTTTTGCCACACTTTTTGTCATCCGTATCGGGGTGATTCAGGACGTTGCCCTGGGAGCCAGTATAGGCGTCGCGGTGGTGGCCCTGATGACCTTGTTACTCTTTCCGGTTCTTATGTCATACGCAGGCATCGGCATGGGGAACATCCGGCAGCTCAAAATGGCTGAAGAAACTGCAGCACACCCAGTCTGGAGGACACTGGCCGGTTTCACCCGTCCCAAAATGGCCCTGATTGCCGTCACCGCTGCCATGATCACCTTAGGCACAAGCATTTACCTCAAACAGGATCTTAAGATCGGTGACCTAGATCCGGGTGCGTCGGAACTCAGACCGGATTCCCGTTATAACCTTGATAATGCGTTTATGAATGAGAACTATTCCATGAGCAGTGATGTGTTTGTGGTAATGCTCAAAACCCCGGCCTCGGGAAACAGCAATTATAACGCAGTTGCCGCAACAGACCGGCTGAAATGGAAACTTGAACAGACAAAAGGGGTTCAGGGCGTTGTGACCTATACGGATTATCTGAAACTGCTGAACGCGGCATTCAGTGAAGGAAACATGAAATGGATGGCAATTCCCCGCAGCAAATCCGCATTGGATAATATGGTCCTCAGGGTGCCCATGTTTTTGGCAAGTAAAAACGGCACACTGTCACCCATTATCGTTTATCTCAATGATCATAAAGCAGACACACTGGAGCGTGTGGTCAGCGTGGTGAATACCTTTGCGGATTTAAATAATACGGATCAGATGCAGTTTCTCATGGCGGCGGGAAATTCAGGTATTGAGGCGGCAACCAATATTGAAATATCAAAAGCCCAAACCACGATGATGATCCTTGTTTATTCCGTGGTATTTCTCATATGCATGATCACCTACAAAAGCCTGGGCGCTGCTGTCTGCATTGTTGTTCCCCTTTATATCACGTCGATTTTAAGCGAGGCTATGATGGCAACCCTGGGCATCGGTGTAAAAGTTTCGACACTGCCGGTGATTGCCCTAGGCGTCGGCATTGGCGTGGATTACGGCATCTATATATTCAATAAACTCCGCTTTCGGATCGACAGCGGTGATACACTTGAAGAAGCATATTACCATACTCTGAAATCCACGGGCCGGGCGGTTATGATTACAGGAATAATCATGGCCACAGGGGTGTCAACCTGGGTATTCTCACCGATTAAATTCCAGGCCGACATGGGTCTCCTCCTGACCTTTATGTTTTTGTGGAATATGGCAGGTGCGATGATACTTTTACCGTCACTCGCATATTTTTTAATTAACATGAAAGCGTTTTTAGTGCGGTTGATCCCAATTTTCAGATCCCTCGCTTAAGTGGGTGGGCATCCGCAGCTTGATCCGGTAAGGAAAAAAGACGTATGAAAAGACGATTAAAAGACATCTCCGAATTCAGGTTGGTGGCCCGAATGATGGGATGTTACTCACATTCCATACCCTTATATGCAATTTTATGGAAATTTTTTCGAAAGACTAATACCATCTATCCCCAGGAACGGTGAATCAAAAATCCAAAATTCTGCTCTATTCCATACTGATCTTTATATGCACGAAGGACATCATAGGAACTATGCTGGTTGAGACCTTCACTGGGGACATTGCTTATAAGCACAAAGCACCCCGGATTCTTCTCTGAGATTTGATGCACCATCTGTTTCCTTCAATTCTGCGCTGATGCCGTACATCATTCTGTCCAAGGATCGAGTGCCATCTTTTTTAGGCCTGCCACGTTTTATGATTGGGAATTTTAATCACCTGGGTGATCGGTGTGCAGAACTGATGATTGACCTTTTTATAACTTCAGCAGCTTTCTGAGCATCGGCCTGGCAAAAAAATTCTTTTTTCGACAGGGCAATGAGTTGCTTTGTTAATTCTTGATGTTCTCTGTGTAGTTCACGATCAATCCGCTTTTGTCGCCTTTTATCATGTGCACTGGTGTGACGGTTTGATGGGTTCGATCATGGCGGATTTAAAAATTTCGGAACTGCTGTCGAAAGAAAAAAGTCTTTCCTATAATATCGATCCAAAAAAATTAGACTTCCTGCCCGATTGAAATCACCTCGACGTCTTTGTCCTCTCTTTTTTGATTTCAAGGCCTCTTCCAGGATGTTCACGGCTCCCCGCAGGCTATCCGGCGCCAGATAGCTATGCTGTTGTGTCATGGTCAGATCTTTGTGTCCCGGCATTTCCTTTACCCGGTAAGGATCAACATCCTCCATGACCGGCCAGCTGGCAAAGGTGCGGCGGAAAATGTGGAATGTCACACGCTGCCGGGGATCATCCACCCCTTGGTTAAAAAGATCGTCCGCTGTTCGTTTGAATGTCTTTGAGTTCTGAACCATCTTGGCGCAGCCACGGCCAGGAAGAACCGGATTATCTGGACCGGGATTATCCGGCTTAAAGGTCGTCAGCAGATCTTTAACCGGCTGTGTCAGTCATTGAAATACTTTTTATGTTTGCCTTTATGTTTGCCTTTGTGTTTAGAATGACGCATTTTAGGCGGTATTTCACTGGTGAGTGCCACCCTCCATCTACCCTTAAGGGTTGTAGATGCCATCCATCTACCGTCAGTCGACATACGTAGATACAAATTATTCGCAAAGTATGTATCACGAACGTTGATGACAATATATGCCCCGATTTTTGAATCATATTCAAGTTGATGTCCGTCATGGTGTTTGTGACGGTAACCGTGGGCTGGTGCATGGGGCGGAGGACCATTTTTTTTGTGCTTTGACGATGGGTGTGATGATTGATTCCCTGGAATTTTAACAGCGACATCCCCGGTGGACTGGCATCCAGTTAGATAAAGCATTATCATCAAGACCAAACAGATGTTTTTTAACGATTGTGGCATTAGATTTTCCTCTCTTTGATATCAAAAAACTTAATTTATAATATAGTTCTGAATAATTTTCAGTTAATTGACTGGCGAATGAGTCAAACAAGCATTGAAAAGTCCCATTCAAAAATTTCTTCAAATTGTCAATCATTATATAAACCATCGGCAACCAGCAGGAAACGCGTCCGTTCTGACTGTCTGGTCCGGTTTAAAACGATGTTTACTAAAGTCCCGTACTGTTTGCTTGTTAATCGTATCGACAACTTGAGCTGCCATGAACCCTGCGCTATTCCATCGCCTTTCAAAGGCTACCATTATGGGCTTTTTCCCTTGGATACTTCGACCCCTTTTCCCTGGACGCTTGCCACCCTCAATGGCACCGTCCATTTCAATAATATGTTCCAATCGATAAATACTATCCCGGTGTTCCATTGCGGTTTGGATTTTTCTGAGCATATTGCGGGCAGTTGGCCAGGATACTCCGATTTGCTTAGTCAAACGCAAGGCGGAAATACCACCCTTATCAGCAGCAATCAAATAAATAGCCCGGAACCACTTTGCCAACGGCAGATTCGTCGAGTGGAACAAAGTACCTGTGGTCAAAGAGACGTGGTATTTACATTTCGAACATTGATGCATTTTTCTTGTGGTTATATAGCTGGATTTTTTACATCCGCAACGCGGACAATGAAAACCTTCTGGCCATCTGACACGAAAAAGTGTCTTTGCACATGCCGTTTCTGTTCCATATTTTTTTTGCCAGTCAAGCAAGGACATTTTAGGCATTTTCATAGTATATTCGCTTTATTTTCCACAACGATTTGATATGGAAGACAATGATACTATAAATGCTGAAAATTGTTAAGAGCCATAAAAAAAAATCGAAAGGCCTCCATGGGTGGCTGGCTTTTTATACGCCCGGAGGCATACGAGAGGGGACTCCGATGCCAAGGGATAACGCAGTGGGGTAGACTGCTGTCTACAGGAATCTGGTGGTTGATGAACTGCCGGGCCTACCTTTTTTTACATAGGTGCGATGGTGTGATATTTTTTTGGGATCAGACAGCGGGAATCAACACCGGGTCCAGGGAAAACGGATGACCGGGCGTGGCAAACGGGTGTTTGTTTGTAAAAATTCTCTCGTTTTTTTCCGGCTTGTGCCAGTGCAAAACCATCAGGTTTTCAGGTGTGTGAAAGGATTTTATGACGTGTAATACTTAAGGGGTTGACCAATGGAAAAAAGGCGTGATAATTTTATTGAATGACCACTCAACCGACTGCCCATGGCGCCTATTCCGCATATCTGCCGCTGTTTTTTCTCACCACCATTTTTTTCATGAATTTTACCATCCGGATCAGCATATCCCCCTTGATGCCCACCATTCTGACGGACATGGGCCTGACCCGGGATCAGGCCGGGTCATTTTTTCTTTTTTCCGCTTCCGGATACTGCATTGCCCTTTTTTTTTCCGGGTTCGTATCCGCCCGAATTCGGCATCTGAACACCATTGTCCTGTCTGCAGTGGGCACGGGAGTCATTTTTATTTTCACCGGGTTCAGCCACAGCCTGTCTGCCATGCGCTTAGGGATTTTTCTGGCAGGCGCGTGCTCCGGGCTCTACCTGTCCTCGGGCATTGCCATGCTTACGGCCATCATTGACCGGAAAAACTGGGGCAAGGCCTTAGGCATTCATGAGGTGGCACCGAACTTGAGTTTTTTGCTGACCCCGGTGATCTGTGAACTGCTGCTACTGTGGGTGTCGTGGCGGCAGATACTGTTTGTACTGGGGGGGGTGTCCATTCTGCTGGGGTGGTTGTTTTCGCGGTTTTCCGCTATACAGGATTTTGCTGGCGAGGCGCCCCGGCTAAAATCCTTTTATCCCCTGGCCGCCATCCCATCGTTCTGGTGGATGATGCTGCTGTTCAGCCTGGGGGTTTCCGGGACCATGGGAGTATATTCCATGCTGCCGCTGTTCCTGGTAAATGAGCACGGGATGCTCCAGGCCCAGGCCAACACCCTGGTGACGCTGTCCCGGATCGTTACGTTACCCATGCCGCTTTTTATCGGGTGGATCGCCGACCGGATGGGACTTAAACCCGTGATAGCCACTGTATTGATGATCAGCGGGATATTGGTGGTTTCCATTGGAATGTGTGGCGGCCGGGTGTTGCTGGCCGTGATTTTCTGCCAGCCCGTGCTGGCGGTCTGTTTTTTTCCGCCGGCTTTTGCGGCTCTGTCTAACATCGGTTCGAACCGTAACCGGAACGTTGCTGTTTCCTTTACGATTCCGGCCGCTTTTCTGGTGGGCGGTGGGGTGATTCCCGGGATGATCGGATTTCTGGGGGAGAAGGGCTGGTTTTCACAGGGGTTTGTGGTCACCGGACTGTTGATTCTGACAGGGGCTTTTCTACCCTGGTTCCTGAGATTTGGAAAACAGGAAGAAGACGCTACCCGGACAGGTCCGGGTAGCCGTTTGGGATGTGGGTAACATTGAAGTAAGAAGTTTGAAGTCATAAGCCAATACCTGCCAGCTGATTCTTACATCAATTGCCGGGGGGGGGGGCAGACCGTGATGGTTATTCGGCGAATTTGGTCATGATCGCGTCTGGAATGTCGGCTTTTTTTCTAGCGCCGATGGCGTAGTAGTATAAAGGCTCTCCTTCGATGGACAGCCGGTGCCGGTACCGTTCCAGGTGATAGATGTCCATATAGTTGGAAAAGATGAGCTCCCGGATCATTCGGGAAAATCCGGCATCATCGGTTTCGTTGAGAAAGGTTTCCTTGATGTTGATTCCCACCCATCCCGGAGACTGAATCATATTGAATGCCTCAACGAACGCCTTGGTCGGGATATCTCCGAACCCTAAGGCTGCCACCACTGTCAGGCAGTTCAGGGACCAGGACAGGTATTCTTCTCTTTCATCATCGGTCAGATTACAGAAATCGCTGACATAATAGGCATCGTACAGATGGGGCCGGTCCCGATCGGTGGCGGTTTTGGCTTCCGGAATGATGTCCACGCCGATGAGGCGGGATACCCCGTATTGCTTAAATGCGTCTCCCATCAGACCGTTGCCAGCCCCCAGGTCCAGGACCCGAAGCTCACTGAAGTGTTCATCGGTCTGTTTGATGGCGGATTTGAGAATCTGTGCCACTTTGGCGGGGGAACTGCATTTGAGCCGGTCATAAAAAATCTGTTCATACAGCCCTGGCATATTGTAAATCTGGTCATAATCATGAAACCGGATCTTTTTTTTCTCTTTTTCCGGTGAAATCAGATAAAAATAGGCTTCATCCTGGGCCAGATTCTGCGCAGATGCCTGGGGAAATTGAATACGATGTCTTTTGGGTACTTGCATGGGTATCCTTGTTTCAGGTTAATCAAACAACCGCCGGTGCATGGACCGGCGGACGCGGTGTTTCATTTTCACATATCTACATATTTAGATATATTTTCAAGCTATGGTAACATGTCAGGACACTGATTACAAGAGAGGGCTCATTGCTTCCGAGCGGCGGCCCATCCTGCCGAAGGCCGGGACTCACCTACCGGACCAGGGTCAGGCCGGAAGACTTGCCCATCTCCAGGGCCTCAAGAATTTGCGGCACCACATGGGTGGGGGTGACGAAATTGATGTTGTGGCATCCCTGTTCTTGCAGTCGGATCATCATGGCGGCCAGCTGATTCAGAAAAATGATTTGGCCATACCCCAGGATACTGATGTCATGGTTCTGGCAGAACACGCACTTGAGGCTGCAATGGGAAAAGAAAATGGTGCCGGACCCATACTCCCCCACCAGGGGAGGTTCTTCTCCGAAATGTGGGGAGAAACTCGCCACTTTTGCCTGACGGCCTGCACTGCAGTAACCCGTTTCATCCCGGGTCCGGTCCACGCGGCACTGCCGGGGGCACAGGGTGCAGGAGGACAGTATGGAAAAGGCCTGTTGAACGGCCTGTTTCAGCCGGCCGCTCCGGCAGGCTTTCAGGTAACCGGGCATATAAGCGTGCATGGACATCCCCTTTTGTCTCCGGGTCAGCGGGTCACAGCGGTTCCCCGGTAGTGGAACCCGGATATACGGATGGGGCTGACATATCCTGCATCCATAGCTTGGATGGCGAATCCGCTGTCCCTGATCAGAGCGGCGATGGGCCGGTTCAGGTGACACCCGCCCGAGACCGTTTTCCACAACGGGGTCAGGCGGTCCTGCCACCGGGTGATGTTCATGTCTGGAGCCTGTCCATGCTCACAGAAAAGCAGCCGGCCCGAGGGTTTCAATACCCGCCGCACCTCTGCCAGGGCCTGCCGGATATTCGGAATGGAACATAGGGTATAGGTCACCACGACAGTGTCTGCACTGTGGGTGTCCAGGGGAATCTGTTCGCCGGAGCCCGCCATCAGAAGGACGGGGAAAGACAGCCGGGCCGGGGGCCCCGGAATCATGTCCATCAGGGTTTGGCTGGGGTCGATGCCCCATACGCATGCCACGGATTTCGGAACGTAGAACGGCAGATTGAGGCCCGACCCGATACCTAATTCCAGAACCTTCCCTTTTGCCTGTGGAATGATCTTTTTCCGCTGGTCCGTGATATTTTTGTGGGCGCAGACCCGGTGCATAAGTGCGGGTAGAATGAATCGGTGATACAGTCCCATGTGATTATCGCCGTGAAAGTTTTTTTGTTCCTGCTGATCCCTTTTTCAAGCATTTACATACCACACCCGGTTTTTAAAAAAAACAGAATCCTGAAACGCAAGAGATGATATCCCCCCATATCATCCATACGTCCCTGTCATCCCGATGCTTTTATTTTTTGGCTGAACATCCCCGCTCAGTTGATCTCCGAAAGGCAAAACTGACGAAGCTTTACCTATTATAGCCGCTAAGGATTTTTTATAGAGGCCCTGTTGGCGGCAAGACAAAGCGTGGCAACGGCAGCAATATCATGGCAATCGCAGGCGCTAATGTTTTTCCTGTCGCAGCTTGTGTGGAAAGCGCCTCTCCTTATGGAGTAAAATTTGTTGAACAAATGATCGATAGCAGTTTTACTTCCCTTTGCATCTGAAAAAATCATTGACGATAAGGCTTGTGACAGTGACCCCCCTGATAATCAATTGATGGAAGATCATTGTATAGATCTGATTGCGCCTCTTGGTTGTGCCATTATGTTGTTAAGGTTTTTTGAGATGACTTATAGTAAATAACCTATCAAATAGGGTCAGGCTTTAGTTTTCTTCTCGATTCGGCCAGCTTTTAAACAAACCTTTCTGTTCCGTTAACGGTTTCTTTTCTTGTTGATATTTTTGAATCATTTCTCTATCAGGCCCAACGACATCCAGGCAGCGTCATGTGCCAGAAAATTGGTAACTCAAATGGGGCGTTGCCTTCGACCGACGTAAGCTGTTGATCATCTTCAGAGCAATCCGGGTCTAAATGTTTTAAAGAATTCGGATATCGACGTTCTTAATGCCACCGTCACCAGCAAATTTGACTAAAAAAGACGTTGGCTTTAATGAATTGTGCCACAGAAAAAAATACCTGAATTCCAATCTCTTGGGATCTCAAACTTCTCTTGACAAACGAGAGCGCCATCTTATAAGCAGTATGGTAGCAGAAAAAAATGGTTGCAGCAATTGTTGCGGTAACCGTCTTTACCGGCAAAAAATCAGTAAGGAGAATCTTTATGAATACCAAGAAATTTATTTCCGTCCTTTGTGCAGGTGTCTTTCTGTTCGTCGCCTCCCAGTGCATGGCCGGCGACTACAAGTTGACCTTGAAGCTCAGCCACGTTTTCAGCCCGGCAGAACAACTCACAAAATCCATGGATGCCGTGGCCGAATCCATCTCGGAGAAGACCGACGGGGCAATCAACATCCAGACCTTTCCGCAGGCCCAGCTCCCGGCATACAAAGAAGGGATCGAGCAGGTGGTTCGGGGTGCAAAATTTATCTCCGTTGAAGATCCATCATTCATCGGCGACTATGTACCCGACTTTAAGGCCCTCTATGCCCCGATGCTCTACCGCAGTTTTGATGAGTACGTCAAACTGACTCAGACCTCCTTGGTGGCCGATATGAAGGCACAGGCAGAAAAGCAGGGCATTAAAATCCTCGCCCTCGACTATATCTATGGTTTCAGAAATCTGATCACCCAGAAAGTCATCAAATCCCCGAGCGATCTCAAGGGCATGAAAATCAGGACCCCCGGCTCCAAATCCTATATTGACACCTTAAGCGCCATGGGCGCCGTTGCCACCCCTCTGCCTTGGGGCGAAACCCTGTCCGCCGTCCAGCAGGGGGTTGTTGACGGACTCGAAGGTTCCGAATTCACCAATATCGGTACCAAAGTCTATGAAGGACCGACCAAGAACGTTGCCAACACCCGCCATATTCTGGGCACCTGCGGTGTTTACATTTCCACCCAGGTCTGGGACGAGATTCCTGAAAAATACCAGATGATCATCCAAGATGAGTTCACCAAAGGGGCAAACCACATGGTTTCTCTTCTCAAGTCCCAGCACGGGGGTGTCGTCAAGGAACTTGAGTCTTACGGCGTGCAATTCAATGAGGTTGACGGTGACGCATTCCGGGAAGCGCTTGCCCCGCTGTATGTTGAACAGGAAGGCATGACTTCCGGCATATTCAAAGCAATTTTCTCTGAACTCGACAAAATGAGATAAACCGACCTCCCGGTGCATGGAAGCTTGCCTCCCATGCACCCTTATGGTGAACCATGTCTATGACACCCAAAACACTTTTTCAAAATTTTCGACCTGATTTTCAGCGGTTTTTTCCTGTGCATCACCGTGCTGGTCGTCATCGTCAACGTTGCTCTCCGGTACCTTTTCCACGGGGGTCTTTTCTGGGCTGAAGAGGTGGCAACATCTTCTTTTATTTGGAGTGTTTTCATCGGTTCTGCCTCTGCGTACCGATATAAGATGCATATTGGTATTGACTTCATAACGAAAATCGGTCCCCGGTCTTGGCGGGGATTTCTTGCCGTTATCATCGACCTCCTCATGCTTGCCATAAACGGCTATATCGTTTATCTCAGCATCTTTTTTATTTTTGCAAACAAGTTAAAACGTACGCCGGTTCTCGATCTTCCCGCGCTCTATGTGAATCTGGCATTGACGACCGGCTTTACCCTGATGACCGCATATGCCTGTTTTTCCTGTGCCGGGATATCTTCAGGTTGTTGGGCACACAGGCGCGGTAAAGAAAGGAAAGCATGATCACTTTTCCCGTCATTATTGTAATGGTGCTGTATTTTACTAGTATACCCATTGCCTTCGGCCTTCTGGCTGCGGCTCTTGCCTATTTTACTTTCGGAGACGTGGGAACGCCGCCGGATCTGATCCTTCAGAAGTTCATTACCTCCACCGCCTCCTTCCCGCTTTTGGCAGTACCGTTTTTTATAATGGCTGGTGAGATCATGAACTACTCTGGCATCAGTGCAAACCTCATGAAGATGGCAGATGTGCTCACCGGCCACCTGCGCGGCGGGCTGGCTCAGGTCAACGTACTGCTCTCGACCCTGATGGGAGGCATCTCCGGCTCAGCCAATGCCGATGCCGCCATGCAGTCAAAAATCCTGGTGCCGCAGATGACCCAACGCGGCTACAGTGTCTCTTTTTCAACGGCGATTACCGCCGCCTCCTCGGCGATTGCTCCGGTGATTCCCCCCGGGATCAACCTGATCATTTACGCCCTAATCGCCCAGGTATCGGTGGCAAAGATGTTCATTGGCGGTTATACCCCCGGCATCCTTATGTGTTTCGGTTTGATGATCACCGTCCATATCATTGCCAGGAAAAGGGATTATCAGCCGAGCCGGGAAAAGATGGCTTCACCCAGGGAAATCCTCAAACAGCTCAAGGAATCGATCTGGGGGCTGCTCCTGCCGTTTGGTATCATTTTCGGAATTCGCTTCGGTATGTTTACCCCCACAGAGGCGGGTGCATGGCAGTTCTGTTCTGTATTATCATCGGCGTGTTTTTTTTATAAAGAACTCAAGTGGAAACATTTCCCCATTATCCTGAAAACACCGTGCTGGCTACGAGCTCGGTCATGCTGATTATTATCGCCGCCTCCGTATTCGGTCAGTACATGAGCTGGGAACGGATCCCTCACCAGCTGACCAAGGGGATCCTGGCCTTTTCAGAATCTGCCTGGGTTATCCTGATCGTGATCAATATTCTACTCCTGACACTCGGAATGTTTCTTGAGGGGGGAGCCCTGCTGATCATTGTCGCACCGCTTCTCGTGCCCCTGATCAAGACCCTGAATATCGATCTAATCCACTTTGGCCTGATCATGATCGTGAATATCATGATCGGTGGGATAACTCCGCCCTTCGGCTCCATGATGTTCACTACCTGTGCCATTACCGGCGCCACGGTGGGCCAGTTTGTCCTTGAAATATGGCCGTTTATCATAGCCCTGCTGATCATACTGATCGTGGTCACCTACATCCCTGCGGTGGTCATGTTCCTGCCCAACCTAATTTAATGAAAGGGACGTTTCATGCTGCTGATAGGCCATCGAGGCTGTAAGTATTCCGGCTATAATCAGAATACCATCCGGGCTTTTGAGAAGGTGGTGGCCGAGGGGGTACCTGCCATAGAATTCGATGTGCAACTCTGCGCCGATAAGCAACTGGTTGTTGTTCACAACCGTGATCTTGAAGAAGTGTCTACCGGCAAGGGGTCCGTATCACACACGAAATCAGCCACATTGAAAAGCCTTTATGCCGGCGATCCTGCCCGTGGTAAGGACCGTATCCCGTTCTTACCTGAGGTGTTTGATTTTTTTGCCTCTCTTGCAAAGGAAACCCGGCCGGCCATTCATATGGAACTTAAAGGCGGGGACACCGGCCGACAGTCGGGGGAACTATTCATGGAGTATGTTGCAGCCGGGAAACTTGATATGTCCGATTTGGTGGCAAGCTCTTTTAACTGGAAGGAACTGACAGCTATTGCCGAGGTCTGCCCAATGGCTAAAATCGCCCTGCTGGACGGCGCCATCCGTCGCGACCGCCTCCTGGAAAAGATCGGAAGAGAAGCTGAGCCTCATTTCAGTAAAATCTTTACCTACGGCAACGAAGAATATATGCTGCCAAGGTTTTCTACTCTTGCCGAAAACCTTTCGTTTCTCGATCAAAAATGCTGCGATCCGCGTATACGCTCGCTTTTGGCTGAAGAAGTAGAAGCCTGTCTTGGGGGGGGCTACTACACGGACGAATTGCTCGATACAGCCTCTGCAATGAAAGCAGCATCCATCAATCTCTGGTATCGAACTGTCACACCGGCGTTCATAAACAAGGCCCATGCAAGGGGTCTTGCGGTGTTCGTCTATACTGTGAATGCCCCGGATGATTTGCTGGCCGTGGCCAAGTTCGGTGTAGACGGTATTTTTACCGATTATTATGCGGATTCGGTAAAATTCCTGAGAGACTATGCCACTTGATTGGCAGCCAGAGTCAAGGCTGCTGCTATGAAACCTCTTTTCTACCATGTGTCTTTTAAGTTAGCCGGCTCTGAACAGCGTTTCTAATACCGGGAATGCCACAAAGACAATGATGGTCTATGATTTTTTTGCCGGCAGAAAATTTGGTGGTGCAGCCTCTATTGGCAGGTGGTTCGGATACAAGACCCCCGGGAGAATAAATCGGGGAGGGCAGATTGTTCTTTCCGGTGAATGTCAGGCAAGCATCTGTCCTATCAGCTCTTTCATGAATTTGGCGGCGATCCGGCAGGTTTCCATGATCCGGGCGGGGCCATTGCCGGGCCTCGCTTGTAAAAGGAGTGGGCATCCCAAGGAATTCCCAGAAGGCAGACAGATCGGTGTATCATCATTGGTGGCAATGCTCTCTGCAACCCATTTTTTTGGTTTTTTCGATGACACCGGTATAGGATTTCAGTTCCGACTCGGTGAGCCCGGAGACAATTTTTCGGGTTGTCTTCAGGTGAAATTCGTGGTGCTATTTAAAACCGGGTTTCCATTCAAATCTCAGTTTCATGAACACTGCTCCCCTTCCGGGCTGCAGTGTTGGCCAGTTCATCACAGCGTTCGTTCAATGGATTGCCGCTGTGGCCCCGGACCCAGACAAACTTCACATCCATGGATTGGACCAGGAAAAGCAGCTGTTCCCAAAGGTCCGGGTTCAGGGCCGGCTGTCCGTTGGAGCGTTTCCAGCCCCTTTTCTTCCATCCTTTGGCCCACCCTTTGGTCAAAGCGTTCACCACATACCGGGAGTCCGAGTGTACAACCACGGGGGAGCCGGTTCCCTGAAGCGATTGAAGGGCCTTGATCACGGCGGTCATTTCCATGCGGTTGTTGGTGGTGTGTCCGTAACTGCCGGACAGTTCTCTAACTGGTCTGTCAGGATGTTCCTGGATCACCGCCCCGTATCCGCCGGGTCCAGGATTGCCGATGGCGCTGCCGTCCGTGTACACCACAATGGTCCCTTCGGGCCAGTCCCGGTCTGAACATGCCGGGCCGCTGCTCCGGGAGGGGGATTCGGTTTTTTTTCTGCCGGTGCCCAAAACAGGGTCCGTCAGAAAGGATTCGGCCTGTTCCCGGGTTTAAAGCTTTTAAAGACAGCCCCGGGAAACCCGTCCACTTGGGCTTTGGCCTCAGGCCAGGAAGTGAAGACGCCGGTGGTGCGACCGGTTGCGACAGCGTAATATTTCATGGAGCATACCATATCGGGTTTGCCGGAACCTGTAAAGCCCTGAAGCAGGTCTGCGGCGGGTGTGCTCAAACAATGGGGTCCCGGATCCACCTGCCATTGGTCCCGAAAAAGGAACGGGAGGGGGGTGCGGGGTTCGGGCCGGCGGCAGGGGTGCCGCCCCGGGGAGAAGGTCCGATGTATGACATTTATTCCTGTTCCTGATTCCTGGTCCGTGTTTTTTCGGGGAGGTTCGTTGATATCAATGAATAGTGTCGGGTAGTGCTTGTGAGTTGAATCCCATCTTGACGCGGTTGTTTCAGGATGTTGTGCATGCGCAGCGTGAAGAACGGCAAACTGTTTGAGGACATATCTGCCCGCGGTTTTTGACGTTTGGCGCAGCATGCCTTCCATCCTGTCAACCTCGGCACTCAGGTGAGACCCGCAAGCATCCCCCGGCACGGGTCGGATGCTGAACCCGACTGTCCAGAAAGACGGAAAAAATCATTACCATGGTCTGGCAGTGCTACTGTTTTTATGGTATTTCACGAAATTATAAAGTGTCTTTCCCGGCACCGATGCCGGGAAAGACAAAAGGGAGAAAGGAAATGATCCATTTAGGTGCGATTCGGTGGCAGCGGCCTCCATTCGGATATTGAGCGATGTCCAGGTTTTTGAGATTCGGCGGGCCGATTTGGATATCATGCCCAGTGTGGAGTTCAAGGTTTTTTACAAAGAGGCCAGAGAAATGCTCAAGGAAGCCGGGGTAAAGGAACTGACCGCCGGATGGCCGGACGGGAGGCTGACATGAACACCCCTTCACATTTAACAAACATCCCGGCATCTGATATTCCGGACAAGCCCTGTCCGGGGCTGTTATCCGGACGATCAGAGACCCTGAGGATCTCGGGCCGGATGCAGCCTTATGCCGGGGCGGAATGTCACGGCGGAAAACAGGAGAGAAGAACATGACCCGAATGTTGCAGGAGTTCCGGGAACCGGCTCTGGAAAATCTTGAAAAACTGGACCGCATGGCCCGACGGATCCTGTCGGAGATCGGCATCCGGATTCTGAGCCGGTCCTATCTGAACCTGCTGGCGGAAAAAGGGGTGGCCATCAAAAAAGACCGGGCTTTTTTTTCTTCGGATCAGGTGGACAGGCTGCTGGAAAAAGCCCCGACCCGGTTCATCCTGCACGGGATATCCCCGGAACATGACGTGGTCCTGGGAGATGGGTCATCCAGCCTGGCCGCAGGGTATGGATGCGCGTCCATCATGGACCCGGACGGCAACATCCGGAGTGCCATTTTCCAGGATCATGTGGACCTGTTGAAGCTGGTGCAGGTCAACGACCTGTTTCACATCAACGGCGGGATCCTGGCCCAGCCTTCGGATATGGCTGCCGAAGCGAGTCACCTGGCCATGATGTATGCAGCCTGATCTGGTCGGACAAGTGCCTGTTCGGCATACCGGGCCGGCGCGAACACATGGAGGATCTCATGACCCTGGCCGCCATCCGCACGGGCGGAATGACCACATTCGCCCAGACCCCCCGGATCCTGACCATGGTCAGTCCGGTCAGTCCGCTGCAGGTGGATGAGACCGGGCTGTGTGCCATGGACGTGGCCGGTGAATATCATCAGCCCGTAATCCTGTCCCCGGGGGTGGCGGCGGGCACCACCGGTCCCATTGATCTGGCCGGCAATGTGGCCATGGCCACGGCCGAAGCCTTGGGCCTTATCTGCATGGCCCAGGCCCTGCACCCGGCGACACCGGTGATTTTCGGAATTCAATGCTATGGGTCGGACATGAAAACCGGCAACATCTCCATCGGGTCACCGGCGTATGCGCTTCAGGCAAAATACTGCGCGGCTCTGGCCCGGCATTACGGGGTGCCCAGCCGGGCCGGGGGATCGGTCACGGATGCCAGAAGCCTGTCCGCCCCGGCCGGGTATGAGAGCATGCTGTCCATGTTCACGGCCCTGCAGAACCAGGTGAGCCTGATCGTTCACAGTGCCGGTATCATGGACAGCTTTGCCGCCATCTCATATGAAAAATTCATCATGGATCTGGAGATTATCCAGATGGTCCGGTTCTATATGAATGACATGGTCGTAGATGACAGCACCCTGAATTTTGATCTCATTGAATCCGTGGGACCGGGTGGGCTGTTTCTCACCACCATGGATACCATGAAAAAATGCCGGACCCATACCTGGAATCCGTCCGTGGCCCTGCGAGGCCATCTGGCGGGCGTGTCCCCCAGGAAAAACTGCTCAGAAACATTCAGGATGCCCGGGACAGGATGATGGCCCGGTATGAACCACCGCCGATCGATCCGGATGTGCAGGATGCCATGGATACGTTTATGCGGGCCAAAGGGGTGGATCCGGATGCGCTGCCCCTGTATCATTGATTGGCATGCCCCCTGATCCGTTGATGTGATCCGTTGAGTTGAAATAAAATGATGTGAAATCCGATTCAGGGAACGCGGCCGGATCCGATGCCGGTTTGTGAGCCCCATTAACAGGGAGATATCCATGAAACAGACCATGAAGGCGATTGTCAAGGCAAAACCGGAGCAGGGGCTGTGGCTCCAGGAAGTGCCCGTGCCGGAAATCCGGCACAATGAGGTACTCATCAGGATCCTCCGGACGGCCATCTGCGGAACAGATGTCCATATCTACAACTGGGATGAGTGGGCCGCCAAAACCATTCCTGTGCCCATGCATATCGGCCACGAGTTTGTGGGCACCATCGAAAAGGTGGGGTCCCATGTTACGGATTTTAAACAAGGGGACCTGGTGTCCGGTGAAGGGCACCTGGTGTGCGGGCACTGCCGGAACTGCCTGGCCGGCCGGCGGCACCTGTGCAAGGACACGAAAGGGGTGGGGGTGAACCGGCCCGGGGCCTATGCCGAGTTCCTGGCCATTCCCGTGACCAATGTGTGGTACTGTGACTCCAAAATTCCCCTGGAAACCCTGGCCTGCTTCGATCCCCTGGCAATGCCACCCACACGGCCTTGTCCTTTGACGTTCTGGGCGAGGATGTGCTGATCACCGGAGCCGGTCCCATTGGATGTATGGCCGCCTCCATCGCCCGGCACAGCGGGGCCAGGTACGTGGTTGTCACGGATGTCAATCCTTACCGCCTGGACCTGGCCAAAACAGCCGGTGCCGATCTGGCCTGGATGTCACAAAAATATCCATTGCCGATGCTCAGAAACGACTGGGAATGAAGGAAGGGTTTGATGTGGCCATGGAGATGTCGGGCAACCCTTCAGCACTGGAAGGAATTTTGGACAACATGTGCCACGGCGGCAAGATCGCACTGTTGGGGATCATGCCGGATCAGACCCCCATCGACTGGAACAAGGTGGTATTCAATATGCTCACCGTCAAAGGGATTTACGGCCGGGAGATGTATGAAACCTGGTACAAGATGACCTCCATGATCCAGACCGGCCTGGACATCACCCCGCTGATCACCCACCGGTTTGCCTATACGCAGTTTGAAGACGGATTCGAAGTGATGCGTTCGGGAAAATCAGGCAAAGTGATCCTGGACTGGACCCGGACCCAATAACAACCATGACCTAAGAGACCACAACAAATGATGAAGGAATAAAACAGCCAGGGATTAGACTAACATTCTTATTTTATATGAAATCCAGGAAGGATGAGAATCATTGAGAAGAACACAAAGAGCGATCATTTACTTCTTCTTTCTCGTGTTTCCCCTGCCTTTCGTGATATAATAAAAAAATGGGAATAAAACGGGGCATGACCTCAAAAACAATTCAGGAGAAGGACAAATGAGTACAGATAAACTGGACAGCAGCCTGGAGTTGGAGCTGGCGGTCTTGAAACAGGAAGGCCGGGCCAAGGCATCGGAACGGATCATTCAGGGATATGTCCCGCCGGAAAAGGACCGGGGACCCCGGTATCGGCTGGTGGGGTCTGACCAGATGTTCATGCGGTTTAATTCCAACGCCTACCTGTCGTTGTCCAATCATCCGGACCTGATTGCGGCAGCGGACGAGGCCACCCGGGAGTTCGGGGTGGGTCCGGGAGCGGTGCGGTTCATAGACGGTACCTTTGTTCATCACGTGAGGCTAGAGGAATGCATTGCCGGGTTTGTGAATAAACCGGCTGCCAAGATTTTCAACTCCGCCTACACGGCCAACTGCGGTCTGGCTCTGGCCATTTCCGGCAAAAAGACCCACTGGATCGGGGACCAGCTCAACCACAATTCCATTATCCGGGCCATGCGCATCAGCAACGTGCCCAGCGAAAACAAGGGGATCTTTCGGCACAATGACATGACAGATCTGAAACGGTGTCTGGATGCGGTGAATCCGGACATGAACCGGGTGGTGGTGATTTTTGACGGCATTTTCAGCATGAGAGGGGATTTTGCCCCTATCAACGAGATCGTGGAGATCTGCCGGGAGTATGAAGACCGGTTCCGGGACGGGGTGATCACGGTGGTGGATGATTCCCACGGCATCGGGGCCTTTGGTAAAACCGGCCGGGGAACCCCGGAACATGCCGGGGCCTGGCCGGATGTGGTGGTAGGAACGTTCGGCAAGGCCTTTGGGGTCAACGGCGGGTTCATTGCCGGCAGCCGGACCCTGGTTGAGGCGGTACGCCAGAAAGCCGACACTTATATTTATACCAATCCCCTGAGTGTGGCGGACTGTGCCGCCGCAGTCAGGGCCCTGGAGATCTGCGACAGCGACCAGGGCCGGGCCCTTCTTTCACATTTAGGTGAACAGACGCAGCGATTCCGAAAAGGTCTGGACCGGCTGGGCCTGGAATCTATTGACGGCCCTCATCCGGTGGTGCCGCTGCTGGTCCGGGATACTGCGAAAACCCATGATCTGGTCAAGTATCTCTATGACCACGGGGTCCTGGTGGTGGGATTGACCTTTCCGGTGGTGCCCGGAGGTGATGAACCATCCGGTTCCAGATCAATGCGTGCCATACGCCGGCTGACATCGATCGGGTTCTGGAGATTCTTGCAGGATTTTTTAAAAATTGATATGACACCGGCTTTTTTTCCAACTCCTTGAATTTGGAGATAAATCAGTGTAGGATGTTAAAATTGACCTGACAAAGCGGCCTGTGGCGGGAATGATTGATTCATTTAGACAAGGAGAAAAAAATCATGGAACCTGATAAATTCAGAGAATCCAGACAGGAAATAAACCGCATGTGCAAAAATGTTCATGCCTTGATCGACCAGAAGGACCTGGAAGAATCCAAAGCCGGTTATGAAGCGGTCCATGAGCGTTTGAAGGACCTCAAACCCCAGGCGGAAGGAGAAATTCAGAAGCGGTCGGTCAAGAACCTGGGGATCAAACTGAAAAATCTGTCCACATTGATTCGCAAATTAAAGCCTAAATCAGGTGGGGCACGAAAAACGGGAAAAACCGGTGTTGTCTGGGATGAAGCCGGTCTGTCCCGACTGAACCCTGTATTTTTGGAAAAGATGCTGCAAAACATGGGCACAGATGAACAGGCAGCGGTTTGCCTGGGTACGACCGGAAAAGGCATCCGCCCCAATTATCAGATCCATTTCAGTGACAAAACCATCATCGCCTACAGCGGTGCCAGTCACAAATCCAACGAGAAACCCGGCGCCGCCGGCTCGAAAAATATTTCTCCCCCGTTCACCCGGGCTGTTATTGAAAACGCGTTATCTCAACACACCTTGAAAGAAAATTGAACATGGAAAAATGCCTGTTGTCATGCCTGGCCTGCCTTATTTGCCTGATCATGGTGCCGGTCCCCGGATCTTCCGGGGAAACATCGGCCCGTCAGCAGCTTGAGGCCAGTATCGATGCCATTGTGGCGGTCCTCAAGGACGAATCCCTCAAAGGAGAGGCCAACATTGCCCGGAGGAGGGAAGCTCTGCGGGAACGGATCTATGAGCGGTTCGATTTGGAAAAAATGTCCCAGTTCAGCCTGGGATCTCACTGGCGGGGCAGAACCCCTGAAGAACGGCAGAAATTTGTGGCATTGTTTTCTGACCTGCTGGAAAACGCTTATGTGGGAAAGATTGAATCCTATACAAATGAACAGGTGATTTATGTTAAGGAACGGATCAGGGATAACAAGACCCAGATCGACACCAAAATTATCACCGCCAGCATTGAAATCCCTATCGATTACCGGATGTACCGGACCGATGACGGTCAGTGGATGGTATATGACCTGGTGGTGGAGGGGGTCAGTCTGGTGGCCAATTACCGGTCCCAGTTCACTCAGATGATGGACTCCGGTACTTTTGACTCTCTGATTCTTGAACTGGAGAAAAAAGTGACATCCAATTCCTGAGTCGCTAACCATTTTCTAATATTATCCTCATCATTTGTTAAACCAAGCCTTGTAAAAGAGGGGGTATTTTCACAGTCAGTTCAGTGATTAACCCCTTTTTTTGTCAAGGTGATAATGTCTTCTTCCAATTTGCTGCTGGTGCTGCTTCTGCTCACAACCGCCGGGTATGTTCTGGGCAGGAAAAAAGCGGTGGCCGTGGCACATCTCTCCGGCAGCGGACCACGCGTACTGCACTCCAGACCAACCTATTACGGCGCATTGGCCGCATTGTGGTGTGCCGTTCCGGCCCTGGTGGTGTTTGCTTTCTGGCAGGCCTTTGAATCCACGGTGATTACCCAGCTGGTGGTCGCCGGTCTGCCGGCGGATCTTCAGACACTGCCATCAGAACGCCTGGGGCTGGTGATGAATGATATAAAAAATCTGGTGTCCGCCGATATTGTATCCGGCGAGATCAGCCCGGCCACTCAGGCAGCCGCCGATCATTATGTCCGGCTTCAGACCATCAGCCATGCCACCTTGGCCGTACTGGCCTTGACCGTTGGCATTGCGGGAATTCTGTGGATCCGAAAGAGAATTACCCCGTGGCTGCGGGCCAGAAACCATGTGGAAACCATGGTGAAGTATCTGCTGGTGACCTGTGCCTCCATCGCCATCTTTACCACCATCGGCATCGTGCTGTCCGTGCTTTATGAAGCGATTCGGTTTTTTAAGATTATTCCGGTTCATGAGTTTTTATTCGGTTTGGACTGGAGCCCCCAGATGGCCATTCGGGCGGACCAGGTAGGATCTTCCGGGGCTTTTGGCGCCATCCCGGTCTTTTTGGGAACCCTGCTGATTTCCGCCATTGCCATGTGCGTAGCTGTTCCCGTCGGACTGATGTCCGCCATTTTTTTGTCTGAATATGCGGACCGGCGGTTCAGGGCCGTGGCCAAGCCGCTCCTGGAAATCCTGGCGGGAATCCCCACGGTGGTGTACGGATTTTTTGCGGCCCTTGTGGTGGCCCCCCTGATCCGGAACGCCGGCTTCACCCTGGGGCTGGACGTGTCTTCGGAAAGTGCTCTGGCCGCCGGTCTGGTTATGGGGATCATGATCATTCCCTTTGTATCTTCCCTGTCCGATGATGTGATCAATGCCGTGCCTCAATCTCTGCGGGACGGGGCGCTGGGTCTGGGCTCCACCAAGAGTGAAACCATCCGCCTGGTGGTCCTGCCTGCCGCTCTTCCCGGGATTGTGGGCGGGGTTCTGCTGGCCGTGTCCCGGGCTATCGGCGAGACCATGATTGTGGTCATGGCGGCCGGCCTGGCTGCCAATCTGACAGTAAACCCATTAAAAACCGTCACTACAGTGACGGTTCAGATCGTCACCCTGCTGGTGGGGGACCAGGAATTTGACAGTCCCAAAACTTTGGCGGCATTTGCCCTGGGGTTGATGCTGTTTGTGATTACCCTGATCCTCAATGTCGTTGCGCTGGTGGTGGTGCGGAAATACAGGGAACAATATGAATAATTCCCCTTGCATGTCTCAGGGCGCCCGGGCAATGGATATCGTGAATCAGGGTCTGTCCCGGCGGTACCGGGCTGAAAAACGATTCCGAATCTACGGCATTTCAGCGGTCATCGTTTCCATGATTTTTCTGCTGTTTCTGTTCATCAGTATTGCGGCAAACGGATACACGGCGTTTCAACAGACCTATGTTCAACTGGATATCCGCCTGGATCCTGAGATGCTGGACACTGGCTCTTTGGCAGATGCCAACTACCAGGGCATGGTAAAACAGTCTCTGTCCACCATGTTTCCTCAAGTCAAGAGCCGGAAGGAAAAACAGCAGCTGTATGGCATGGTCAGCAACGGGGCTGCGTTTCAGCTTCAGGATTTTGTTAGAAAGAACCAAAACCGAATCGGGTCTGAAATACAGCTCTGGGTACCGGCGGATGATGATGTGGACATGGTGGTCAAAGGACATGTTGACCGTGGGGTGCCCGAATCCGACCGCCGGGTGAAAGACAATCAGCTGGCGTGGATCGACCGGCTTCAGGAGCAGGGGCGGCTGGAAAAGCGCTTCAACACCACTTTTTTTTCAGCCGGTGATTCCCGGGAGCCGGAACTGGCAGGTATCCGGGGGGCCGTGGCAGGATCTTTCTACACCCTGTTGGTCACCCTGGTCCTGTCCTTTCCTATTGGGGTGGCTGCCGCTGTGTACCTGGAAGAGTTCGCACCCAAAAATCGGTGGACCGATCTTATTGAGGTGAATATCAACAACCTGGCGGCGGTGCCATCTATTGTCTACGGTTTGCTGGGCCTGGCCGTATTTCTTTAATTTTTTCGGGCTGCCCAGGTCCGTCCCCCTGGTGGGCGGACTGGTGCTGACATTGATGACTCTTCCCACCATCATCATCGCCAGCCGGGCTGCCCTGAAATCCGTGCCTCCTTCCATCCGGGAGGCGGCTTTGGGGGTAGGGGCTTCCAGAAACCAGATGGTGATGCACCATGTGCTGCCCCTGGCCCTGCCCGGGATGCTCACCGGCACCATCATCGGTATGGCCCAGGCCCTGGGGGAAACTGCGCCGTTGCTCATGATCGGATGGTGGCGTTTATCGTGGATATTCCCGGAAGCTTCACCGATCCATCCACGGTATTGCCGGTGCAGATTTTTTTGTGGGCGGACAGTCCGGAGCGGGCGTTTCTGGAAAGGACGTCGGCCGCCATCATGGTTTTGCTGGCGTTTCTGGTGACCATGAATGCTGTGGCAGTGTTTTTGAGAAAGAAGTTTGAACGAAGGTGGTAGTCAGTTGCCATAACGAAGGAAGCAGTATCAAGTTAATAAATATGTGTTTTAATCATTAAACCAAGAAGGAGAAGTCCAATGAAAAAGGTATTGATTGCAAGTCTGGCCCTGGCATTTGCTATAGGGCTGGGAAATGCGGGTGCAGCGTCCCGGGATTATATCTCAATTGTGGGATCGTCCACGGTGTATCCGTTTGCCACGGTGGTGGCGGAAAATTTTGGTAAGACCACGGAATTCAAAACTCCGACCATCGAATCCACGGGTTCCGGCGGTGGGCACAAACTGTTTGGCGCAGGCGTTGGGGTTGAATACCCGGACATTACCAATTCGTCCCGCCGGATCAAAAAATCGGAATTTGAAGCAGCCGCAGCCAACGGTGTTACCGAAATCGTTGAGGTGAAAATCGGGTATGACGGAATCGTGATTGCCAACTCCAACAAGGCCCCGCAGTTTAAGCTGAGCCGCAAGGACATCTTTCTGGCTCTGGCCAAGGATGTGCCTTCCGGTAATGTGGCTGGCAAAACGGTTCCCAATCCAAATAAAACCTGGAAAGATGTGAATCCCGAGCTGCCGGACATTAAGATAGAAGTGCTGGGGCCGCCCCCCACTTCCGGTACCCGGGACGCGTTTGTGGAACTGGCAATGGAAGGCGGAGCCAAAAAGTTCGAATGGATTGCGGATCTGAAGAAAAAAGACAAAAAGGCCTACAAAGCGCTTTGCCACACCATCCGTGAAGACGGTGCTTATATCGAGGCCGGCGAAAATGACAACCTCATCGTCCAGAAGCTGGATACCAATCCCGATGCCCTGGGGATTTTCGGGTTTTCCTTTCTGGATCAGAATACGGATAAGCTTCAGGGATCCCTGGTGGACGGAGTGGCTCCGGAATTTGACGCAATTGCCGACGGCAGCTATCCGGTTTCCCCGGCCCCTGTTTTTTTACGTGAAAAAAGCCCATGTGGACAGCATTCCCGGTATCCGGGAGTTTTTGGCCGAATTCACCAGCGAAAAAGCCTGGGGCAGTGAAGGCTATCTCACGGACAAGGGCCTGATTCCCATGCCTGAAGCGGAAAGAAAAAAATTCCGTCAGGCGGTTGAAAACCTGACTCCGATGACAGCCTCTGATTTCTAATTCCCTCTCTTACGTCTGTTCAAAGCCGGGCTGAGGCGGTCCTTCCGCTTCAGCCCGGCTTTATTTTATCTGATACAGTTCATAGGAGCCGCCGTTCAACCTGTCCAAGATGAGGCCAATACGCTGGTGATCAACGCCTCGATGCCAATGGGCCTGTCCGGCAGCAGCTGAAGGGCATATGGTTTCAACGCTTTTATCAAATTTTCCAGCAGGTATCCTGCCCGCTCCTCTTTCAACGGCAGTGACCAATACATGTCCATGATCTTTATTCGAAGGGTCTCAACAGTGTGGTAAATTTTGTCCGACAGAAATTACAGAACGTTCAGGTCAGCTTCAACGGTTTTGACGATGCAAGACCGTTTGACCTTCACCGCCCGAACAAGGTTCGGGCCCGGGAGTGATCCGCTTGTTTTTGTACAAATCGTATCAATAGTGGTTGCTATTCCATGAGCACTTGATCTAAACTCTTTCCAACCCATAAAAGGAGGTTGACCATGTTGTACTCAGGTCATTTTTCATTTGATGAGACCACCACGTCCGGCACTCAGCGACATGGATATTTCACCTGCCTGGTGAAGGCCGGTACCCCGGAACTGGCGGTTCAGAATTTCAAGCAGCGCATCCGGATCATCAAAGAAGATATCAAAGACCCGCTTTTCAGCCATATTCAGGACGTGTATGTGGAAGATATCATTGAGATCGCGGACAGTCCTGAAGAGGCAGTAGTGACCTGGTTTCAGTCGTCTGACGGACCGTTTCCCAAATCCAGGAGCTGTTCCCTGCCGGTTTCCGATACAACGGATATCAAGGCGTATCAATGGGTGCCGGAAACCGATTTTTCAACGGACCAGAAGGACAATGGCAAAAAATACGAGGAAGCGGTGCCGTTTCTGCGTTTTAGTGGTTGAGAGGGACTAATACCCGTGCCCACCCACCGGCGCATCCGATGAACCCGGATGAAAATGGGTGGATACGGGCACATAATACTGGACAGGTCTCTTCAGGTCATAATTGGCCGTTTCTTTCATAGGTGCCCATCAGTTCGGCATGGAACAGTACATGGCCGTCAATGGCCCTGCTGGACAGGCGGCTGGATCAGTTGCGTATTGACATCCCCTGTCAGGGTCTGTAACAATAGAAAAAGAAAAGTAATGACCTTCAATGCCAAATCAAAGCAAGAAGAATACAATGTTAAATGGGATCATACTTTTCTGAAATTCGTATGCTGGAATTTTCCATTTTCAGCCTGGCCCACCGGGGTACCGCTTTGGGCAGGATACCTGGACTGGTGATCGACCGGGTGGGGTGGCGTTGCTGCCCTGTGAAAGGATGGCATGAATAATTTTTTTTCTTACGCACTTGACGGTGGCCGGAGTTACTATCCCACCGACCTGTTCGAGTCCAAGCTATACCAGGTCCGGAAGGCTGATCCCAAAGGGTATGAGCGGATTCGGAAAACCATCGACCGGCTGCTGATCGATCCGTCCGTCTCAGATGGAAAGATGAAAGGGCTTTACCACGCCGTCTCAAGAAATATGTGGGCCGCCGGGACTACCGACTCATTTATTACTGGTGTGAAAGATGCCTTAAGGAGAACAGGCGGCTTCACTGCGGCCCCATCCCCAACAACAGTGTCATTTTTTTGATCTGTATCACAAGAAAGATAAAAAAAGATGAAAACCTGATTTAGGAGGATTGTATGTTCGGTATTCACAATTACGGCAGTTTTATTGCAGCGGTACTGGTGTTTCAGCTGATTCCGGGGGCTGGAACCATCAGCATTTTGAACGCCACAGCCCGGAATGGTATGGGTGGCGGCATGAAAGCGGTGTTCGGCACCCTTTCCGGCGATCTGGTTTACATGTGTGCCGCCGTGCTGGGGCTGGCAGCCATCTTAAGCGCCTATCCCGGGGTGCTGGCCGGTGCCCAGTGGATCGGGGCCGGGTATCTGTGCTGGCTGGGTATCAGACTGCTGACCACATCTGTCACCCAAACCACGGTGCCGGAAAAGACGGTGCGTGGCGGCTGGCACTATTTCCGGCAGGCCCTGGCGATCAGTCTGACCAATCCCAAGGTGATCATGTTTTTCATGGCCTTTTTCCCCTTGTTTCTGACACCGGAATCCACGCAGCTTACCCTGCTGATTTTGATGGTCCATGTTTCTGTCATCAGTTTCCTCTACCAGGCATGCCTGGTCATGGCCGGCAATGCAGTGGCCGGAAAACTGAGTCAAAGGCCCTGGGCCAGGCGATTGGCCATCCGCCTGGCCGGCGTGGCCCTGATCGGGTTCGGGGTGCGGCTGGCCGCCAGAAACTAGCCGGGAGTGTAAAAGGAGCGAAGGGTGCCCACCCCGTCCTTGACGGCTCTGGCCGATGCGTCCAGTGCGGTTTTTTCATCGTGGGTCAGGGGCAGTTCCAGGATTTTTTCCACGCCATTTTTGCCTAGCAGAACCGGGACACCCAAAAACATGTCCTGGTATCCGTATTCCCCCCGCAAATAGGCGGACACCGGTACCACGCGTTTCTCGTCCTTGAGAATAGCTTCCACCATCTTGGCCACGGATGCGCCGGGCGCGTAAAACGCGGACCCTTGTTTGAGCAGGGATACAATTTCTCCGCCGCCGGTGCGGGTCCGGTCGATCAGTTTTTCCAGTTCATCGGGTGCGATGAGTTCCGTGACGGGGATGCCGTTTACCCGGGTGTAACGGGGCAAAGGCACCATGGTGTCGCCATGTCCCCCGAGAACCATGGCCATGACATCACCTGGCCAGACCTTCAGCTTTTCTGCGATAAAATACCGGAATCGGGTGGCATCCAGGATCCCGGCCATGCCCATGACCCGCTTGAGGGCAAACCCGGTTTCCTGGAGCGTGGCCATAGCAATGACATCCAGCGGGTTGGACACCACCACCACCACGGCATTGGGCGCGTATTCAGCAACGGCCTGACCCGCTTTCTTGGCAATGTCCACGTTGATTTTCATGAGATCCATGCGGTCCATGCCCGGTTTCCGGGGAATTCCGGCGGTGAGGACCACCACATCCGAATCAGCGATCCCCTTGTAATCATTGGTTCCCGTGATGGTGACATGGTAGTTTCTCATGGGGGCGGCATGCAGATAATCAAGGGCCTTGGCCTGGGGAAGCCCTTCCACCACATCCACCATCACGATGTCTGCCAGGTTTTTTTCCGCAATGTAATAGACGGCGGTAGCGCCCACATTACCGGCGCCGATGATGGATACTTTAGGCATGTGTGTCCTCCTTCAGGGTTTTCTGGATGATTCGGGCTCCGGTTTTAATCATGTCGATCTGGCTGCGGTTCAGGTGCGGTTCCAGTATCTGGGATGCACCGGTGCGGTTGATCACGCAGGGCAGCGACAGGGCGGCATCAGTGATTCCAAACTGGCCGGACAGCATTCGGGAGACCGACAGAACCCGGCCCGTGTCATGGCAGATGGCTTCCGCCAGGTCTGCAGCCACGGCGGAGGGTCCGTAATAAGCACTGGCCCGGCCTGCCAGCTCCACGATCAGGCTCCCGGCCTGACGGGTCTGGTCGAATAAGCGGTCGATCTTTTCCCGGGACAGAAAATGTTCGATTGGTACGCCGGACACACAACAGTAATCTTCCAAGATGATCATGTCATCGCTGTGTCTTCCCACGACCTGGGCTGCCACGTTTTCCATGGATACGCCCAGTTCGTGTGCAATGAGGAACCGCAGCCGGACGGCATCCAAGATGCCTCCCAGGCCCATGATGCGGTCGTCGGGCAAAGAGGCGTGCCGGGTGAACAGGGTGGTAAGCAGGTCCACCGGTTCAGAGACAATAATGATCCGGATGTCTGGCCGGGTGATTTTTGGGCATAATCGATGATGATGTCTTTGTTGGCCTGATACAGGGCATCCCTGTCCATGCCGGGTTTTCGCACCGATCCGGCGGTGATGATGACAATGTCCGCCTCCAGCACCTGGTCCGGGTCATCCGTTCCCTGGATGGTGGTGCGGTATCCCCGGACAGGGGCGGCTTCCATCATGTCTAATGCCTTGCCCTGAGCCAGCCCTTCCTGGATGTCGAAAAGGGTGACATGGTCTACCCCTTTTTCCGCCAGGAAAAAAGCGGTATTGGCCCCGACGTTGCCGCTGCCGATGATTCCGATCATGAAAACCTCCTTGTCAATGTTATGGTTGATGCAAATAGCGTAAGCTGATATCCTCATGGTTGTCAATCCCAATAACACCCATGCCTTGACGGGCAAAAAAGAAAATGGAACCCATCACACAACAGCCTTCAGCAATAGCAGGAAAACATTTGTTCCTGTTTACTGGAAGCCGAGCACTGGTTAATGAAAGCTGACAACTTTCATATAAACAAGCATGGCCTGAAATACTATGAATCAATACATGAAGAAATAACCAGTCAGCTGTTAAGCTTAAGGTTTGGCATTTAAAACCTCATACTGTAATTTTGATGAAAACTTACTGGCATGGTGCATGCATTGCTCATATATATTATATTTAAAGGTATGCAATTTGCAGGCCTGTAATTGCCTGCCTTTGAATAAAACCAATCATCAACCATAAGGAGTGCCCATGAAACGTGTATTGATCACCGGTGCCTCAGGGTTTGTCGGCAAGCATCTGGTCCGTCATTTTCTGGATCTTCACTGGCATGTGACGGGGCTGGGGACTTCCAGTACGCATCCAGACGTCCAGGAATCAAATAAGTTTCGCTGGGTCTCGGCTGATACCACCCGGCCGGGACCCTGGCAGGCACATGTGCCAAATGCGGATGTGCTCATTAATCTGGCCGGTCGGAATATTTTTAAGCGATGGACCAACGCTTACAAAAAGGCCATTTATGACTCCCGGATACTCACCACCCGAAATCTGGTGGATGCCATGGTGCCTGACAAACCGGTCGATTTCCTGAGTACCTCTGCGGTGGGGATGTACGGGGATGCCGGAGAACAAGAACTTTTCGAAGATGCACCCCCGGGAAACGATTTTCTGGCTGCCGTGTGCAAAGACTGGGAACATGCCGCGCTTGTTGCGGAGGAAAAGGCCGGCGCCTCTGTACGGATCATGCGGTTTGGTGTGGTTCTGGGCGACGGCGGTGCCCTGTCCGTGATGTCTCCGGCGTTCAAATGGTTTGCCGGCGGGCCTCTGGGAAACGGATATCAGTGGTTTCCGTGGATTCACGTCGATGACATGGTAAAGGCCATGATTTTTTTGATCCAGACGTCTGATTCCCAGGGGATTTACAACATGGTGGGGCCAACACCGGTGAGACAAAGGGTGTTTGCCAAAGCCCTGGGACAGGCACTGAATCGACCGGCGGTGATGCCTGCCCCCGGATTCATGGTAAAACTGGTCATGGGGGAACTGGGCGCTTCGCTGCTCAACAGCCAGAAAGCGGTGCCTAACGCTTTGACGGAAAGAGGTTTTTCATTTGAATATCCGGATGTCGGATCAGCCCTGGGCGCTATATTCGGAAATCCCGGCCCTGCATGAAAATCCAGGCCCGGGGTTAAAAGATGTTTGCCTTGACCCTGAAATTTGATATAAGAATCCATTACAGTGACAATCAGTCAAAAACAATGCAGATCAATCCAATCAGGAGGGAAAATACCCATGAATTTCGGATCCATTGATGAGATATTGACATTTGCCATCGGCAAGGAAAACGAAGCCGTTGAATTTTACCAGTCCCAGGCAGCAAAAGCCACCAAAGCATCTCTCAAAGACATTTTTGAAAGCTTTGCCAACGAAGAACAAAAGCATGCGGCCCTGTTGTCCGATATCGCCGGGAACAAGGAAAAAATCGAATCCTATGAGTTCAAAAAAATTCCGGACCTGAAAATCAGCGACTACATGGTGGAAAAAGACTATGAAGAGGGTATGCCCATGCCAGAGATTCTCAAGGTCGCCATGAAGCGGGAAGAAAAGGCGGTCAAGCTTTACCAGACCCTGGCGGATCAGACCGATAATCCCGATGCCAAAAAAGTGTTTTTGATGCTGGTGCAGGAAGAGTCCAAACACAAGCTGGGCCTGGAAACCATGTATGACGATTACCTGGCGGAACAGGACAACTAAGGTCAATGATTCCATGGATCTGACCTGTTTTTTCAGACCCGCATCCATGGCGGTGATCGGGGTGTCAACCACCCATGACCATCATCCCGCCAATGTGATTTACAACAAGAATCACCTTCGGTATCCGGTACAGACCTTTGCCGTGAATCCCAAAGGCGGAACCCTGAACCGGGAACCGGTGTACCGGACCGTGGCTGAGATTGACGTTTCCGTGGATCTGGCTGTTATCGCGGTGCGGTCCGGGTTTGTGCCGGATGTGGTATCCCAGTGCATTGAAAAAGGCATCAAAGGGGCGGTGATCATTTCCGGCGGATTCGCCGAAACCGGGAGCCGGGACCTGCAGCAGGAAGTGGCGGATCTGGCGGTCCGGGCTAATTTTCCTTTTGTGGGACCCAACTGCCTGGGGATCTATTCTCCGGAAGCTGTGGACACGTTTTTCTGCCGGGGGAGCGCATCATTCACCCCAAAAAGGAAACATCGGGTTTGTATCCCAGAGCGGCGGGTCCTGGTGGACCAGTTGGTGAAGTTCGCTGGCCAGGGGATCGGGGTGTCCGCCGCCGTGAGCATCGGCAACAAAGCCTGCATCCGGGAAACCCATCTCATCGACTGGTTTGAGCAGGACATGGGCACCCGGGTCATTGCGTTTTACATCGAAGGGTTTGAATGCCGGGAGGGCCGGGAATTTGTCAAGCGGGCCCAGGCTTGCTCCAACCGGTGGTGGTGCTCAAGGCCGGGAAGACGGCCCGGGGGATTGCCGCCGCTTCCAGCCATACTGCCTCCGTGGCAGGGGATTACCGGGTGTTTTCTGCCATCATGGCCCAGCACTGTGTGGCGGAAGCTGATACCGAATATGAACTCACCTCGTTTTGCGAGGCATTGAGCTGTTATCCCAAAGGCAGTTCCGGCCGTATCGGTATTGTATCGCTGTCTGGAGGCCACGGGGTGGTTGCGGCGGATGCTTGCGGCCATCACGGGCTGACCCTCCCGGAGATCAGCGAACAGACCGCCGGTGCCATCCAATCCCGGCTGTCTCCGGAAATCCAGGCCATTGCCTCGTTGAACAATCCCCTGGACCTGACCGGGTCGTGTGTGGATGCCGATATCCTGACGGCTGTGCGGCATTTGTCAAGAGATCCGAACGTCGACTGCATTCTGGCACTGCTGCTGCCCTATTCTCCGGGAATTTCCGCAGACATCGGGGCCAGACTGAGCCAGGTGGCAAGAAACGAAGGCAAACCTCTGATTGCCTATGTGCCCAAGGAAGACAAGTACAAGATTATTATTGAAGGATTTGAGCTGAGCCGGATTCCGGTGGCATCTTCCGTGGAAGGGGCGGTACTCATGGCCAAAGCGTTGAAAAGGTGCTGTCCATGCTGACCCCGCGTATTATGCAGATCCTGGAAGCGGCCCGGCCGGCCGGCTGGGTCCCGGAACCCATGGCCAAAAAGATTCTGGAGGATAGGAACCTGACTGTTCCCAAGGGTGTGCTCACCGAGTCTGTGGCTACGGCAAGACGGTTTCTGGGGGAGAGCAAGGGTCCGGTGGTGCTTAAGGCCGTATCCCCTGAAATCCTGCACAAAACCGAACACCGGGCCGTTGTGACCGGTGTTAAGGATCCTGATACATTGACCGATCAGATGACCCGTCTTTTGTCCCTTAACGGCTGTGATCAGGTGTTGGTGGAAGAGATGGTGTCCGGCATTGAGGTGCTGGTGGGCGCGAAAAACGATCTTCAATTCGGGCCGGTGGTGGTGCTGGGTTTAGGGGCACCAGCGTGGAGATCTACAATGATACGGCCATCCGCCTGGCTCCGGTGACCCCGGCGGATGTGACCGCCATGGTCAACACCCTGAAAGCCGGACCGATTCTGGAAGGGTTCCGTGGAAAACCCGGTGTGAACATGGCCGAACTCACTCGGATGGTGGTGGCGTTTTCCCGCCTGGTCATGGACCTGGAACCTTTTATTGAATCCATTGACCTGAATCCGGTGATCTGCGACGCAACCCGATGCGTAACAGCGGATGCCCGGATTATTCTTTTGCCGGAAAAAAATATTCCATCATGACTTCATTTCCCGATACGATGTCCCCAGCCGGCACGACAACTTCACCGTTAAAGCTTATATCCTGGAACGTCAACGGCCTGAGGGCGGTTGTGAAAAAAGATTTTTTCAAATCCGTGGCACGGCTGAATCCGGATATTCTGCTGCTCCAGGAAACCAAGCTCCAGCAAGACCAGCGCGCCCCGGAAATGATCGATTTTCCGCCCTATGAGTCTTTCTGGGCCTATGCCACGGTGAAAAAAGGCTACAGCGGGGTGGCTGCGTATTCAAAAAGAGACCCAACCAGGTGGTCACTACTTTTGACCGGCCTGAATATGATGGTGAAGGCCGGGTGATCCAGATGGATTTTGATGAATTCACCCTGTTCAATGTCTATTTTCCAAACGGACAGATGAGTGATGAACGGCTCAGGTACAAGCTGGACTTTTATGACTGGTTTCTGGATTATACCCAACGCCTGCGGAATGCTGGAAAAGGTTTGATTATCACCGGGGATTTCAATACGGCTCACCATGAGATCGATCTGAAAAACCCCGGTCCCAACTCAGACCGTTCCGGATTTCTGCGCATCGAAAGGGATGTGCTGGACCGCATGGTCGATGAAGGGTACGTGGATACGTTCCGGCATTTTTACCCGGAAGCGGTAAAGTATTCATGGTGGAGCTATCGGTTCACGCCCGGAAAAACAATGCCGGGTGGCGCATCGACTATTTTTTTGTCACCCGGGACCTGCTTGAAAAAGGCGTGGTTACAGATGCCTTTATCGACAATGATATTTTTGGATCCGACCATTGCCCCGTCGGACTGAATCTCTCACTTTAAAACTGCCGGGAATCCTTACGCTGAACCAGGCAGCATCTTCTGAGACTGAAAAATTTTCCTGAAATCGGCAGGCCTTCCTGAAAAAGGTGCACCCTTCCCCGAGTTCGGAAAAGGAAAACCGGTCCGGTCCCGGCCGGACAGGGACCGGACATCGGCATTTAAGCGGTCATGAACCGGCAGATTTGACGTCCGAATTCGGAACAGGATACTTCCGCGGCCCCAGGGATCTGCCGGGCCAGGTCATAGGTCACCTGTTTTACGTCAATGGCCTGCTGCAGGGCAACCCGGACCTGACCGGCCGCCTCGTGCCATCCCATGTGGTCCAGCATCATGGCTCCGGACAGGATCAATGATCCCGGGTTGACCTTGTCTTTGCCCGCATACTTGGGGGCCGTGCCGTGGGTGGCTTCAAATACCGCACATTCCGAGCCCACATTCGCCCCCGGAGCCAGTCCCAGTCCGCCTATCATGGCTGCCAGAAGATCGGAAATATAATCGCCGTTCAAATTGGGGGCCGCGATCACGTCATATTCTTCGGGCCGCAGCAGAACCTGTTGGAACATGTTGTCTGCGATCCGGTCCTTGAGAACGATACTGCCTTCGGGCACTTTGCCGTTGAATTCTTTCCACAGCCGTTCCTCCAGGATCACATGATCGGCAAATTCCTTGGTTCCCACTTCAATACCCCAGTTCAAAAAAGCGCCTTCAGTAAATTTCATGATGTTGCCCTTGTGCATGAGGGTAACACTTTTTCGCCGGTTGTCTATGGCATATTGAATGGCTTTGCGCACCAAGCGCTGTGTGTTGATCCGGCTGATGGGTTTGATGCCGATGCCTGTGGCATCCGGAGCCAGAGATTTCCCGGTTTTTTTTCTGATCAGACCAATGACCTCTTTTGCCTCCTGACTGCCGGCCGGCCATTCAATCCCGGCGTACAGGTCTTCGGTGTTTTCTCTGAAAATAACCATATCAACGGCATCCGGATGACTGCACGGGGACGGGACCCCCCGGATATGTCTGGCCGGACGGATGCAGGCGAACAGATCCAGTTCCTGGCGGATTGCCACATTCAGAGACCGCATGCCTTTCCCCACCGGTGTGGTCATGGGGCCTTTGATAGCCACCCGCAGCGACCGGATTTGATCCAAAGTGGATCTGGGCAGCCATTCGCCGGTCTCATTGAATGACGTTTCACCGGCGGGCAGTTCCTGAAAAAGATCCGCTTTCTGCCTTTGTAGGCGGTATCCACCGCAGTTTCCAGAACCGGGCGGGTGGCACGCCAAATATCCGGTCCGGTGCCGTCTCCGGGGATACAGCCGATAATGGGGTGTTCCGGCACTTGAAGCGATCCGTCCGGGTTCATAGTAATGGAATCAGGCATGATGGGTGTCCTTTAATCTGGGGTTTGTTTGATGGAGACGGACAAATTCTTCCGTTCATTTTCGGGCCTATATGATACTGCAAAGGGGGATCAATCCTTGAAAACCAGTTTTCCGCCGATATGTCCGGCAATGCCGGCCGATGCCAGCATGATCAGGTTGATCAGAATAAATATCCAGGACATAGATGTGGACAGCACGGCCGGATCCACCAGATACCAGACCAAAGAGATCAGGCACGAGGCACTGGCTAATGTGGCTGCCAGAATTTTGATCCGGAACAGCAGAGTATCTGCCTGGTTGTATTTATTCTGCCATTCCAGTACTCCCGTGTAAATGACCAGGGGCAGGGCCAGCACCACAAAACCCAGGTTGATGGCAGCGGCTTTGGCCGGCAAAGCAGCATCGAACAGCCAGGCCAGGATGAACAGGATGGCGGCCACCGGCAGAAGCCCGTTGGGCGTGTGTACCAGAATGGGATGGGCATGATACCGGACCATCAGGTGCGTGAGCTTCTGATACAGGGATTCATGTGCCGCAGGATCAAGGGGTTCCGGTTCAGGTTTTTCAGACAGCGGTTTTTTGGAATCACCCGTTTTCGATTCAGAAGCGGCGGAGACGTCTTTTCCGGGTTCATCCGGAATGTCGATTTCCACGAATTTATTTTACCAGCCCCGCAGACCGGACATTTTTCCGGGGGGATTCTCCTTTGTGAACGTAATTACAGACCGTGCATTTCCAGGCTCTCATCAGGTTTCCTTATTTGTAATAAAAATTTGGGGAGGCAGTTTTCACACAACGTCGCTGTTTTGTGGCTTATCGATTTTCAATGGTTGTGAACTGGCATTCATCCGGTCCGCAGTAATCCCCCACATAGGCGGCACCAGGGCGGTACAAGGTGGGTTTGGGTGCGGCTTTGGCAAACTGTTCTTCAATGACATGGGCGCACCATCCGCTGATGCGGGACAGGGCAAAGACAGGGGTGAACAGGTCCATGGGATTCCCATGGCGTAAAATAAAGAAGCGGAATAAAAATCCACATTGCAGAAAATTTCCCGGTTCTTGCGTTTTTTGAATGCGTCTTTTGCCTTTATCTCCAGTTCCCTGGACAGGTCATACCACCGGGTGTCGCCTGCGATTTCTCCCATACGACGGCTCATGGGCGCCAGGATCAATGCCCTGGGATCATCAGTCTGGTATACAGCATGGCCCAGTCCCATGATCAGGCCGCCAGCATCAAGCGTTTTGTCGATATAGGTATCAATGGCTTCCGCAGACCCGATCTCCATAAGCATCTTCATGACCCTTACATTGGCCCCGCCGTGCAGTGGACCGGACAGGCTGCCGATGGCTGCAGCGATGGCGGCATAGATATGGGCCTTGGTGGAGGCCACCTGTCGGGCGGTAAAGGTGGAAGCATTAAAGGAATGTTCCGCATGCAGTACCAGTCCGGCATCGAAAAAAGCCGCTGCCTCAGGGTCTGGGCGGTTGCCGGTGAGCATGTACAGAAAGTTGGCGGCATGGCCCAGGGCATTGTCCGGCTCCACCGGAGGCCTGTCATTGCGGATGCGGTCCCAGGCCGCGATCAAAGTGGACAGCCCGGCGATCAGGTGTTCTGCACTGTTCACTGTGTGTTCCAGGGTTTCTGAGCCTGCATTTTCATCCGCTTGTGTCAGCAGAGGAGTGGCCGCCTGGAGCACATCCATGGGGTTCATGGACCGGGGCAGGTGTTTGAGCAGGGTGAAAATTGATTCAGGGATCTGACGTTTGGGTTTAAGCCGTTCATCAAACGATATCAGATCCTGTTTGCCCGGCAGTCGCTCGTGCAGCAGCAGATAACATACTTCTTCGAACGTGGTGTTTTCCGCCAGATCCTCAATCCGGTACCCACGGTAGATCAGTTTGCCTTTTTTACCCTGTACATCACAGATTTTCGAACTGGCTACATCCACGCCTCTGAGACCTGTATTCAATACCGGGGTGCATTCGTCGTTCATGGATCTCTCCTCGAAAGGGGTTAAAATATTTTTTCAGGGGGCCGCCTTTCCGGGACATATTCCACCTGGGCTTTGTGGTTGTGAACGGCTTCGGATACATACAGCCCGCAATAGCAGGCCCCGAACTCTTCCAGATCCGGCTCCCGGTAAACACAGGGACAGATGATATCCCTGTCTTTTTCCCGGTCCGCGCAGGCCAGGCGGCAGGGGCAGGCCATGTACCCGTAACGGTCCTTGTTCAGAAGCAGCGATTCCAGCAGTTCAAAGACCAGATCTTTGTCCTTGTTGAAATAGATGCCTTTGGCTTCCTGTGATTTTTTCAATGCCTGGTATACCTGTTCCACATTCATTCTGTCATCCCCAATGCTGCTTTAATTTCCTTTTCCTTGTATCCGACAATTACTGTATCATTGATTCTGATGGTGGGGAAGGAGCACCTGGGATTCAATGCTTTGATGTCTTCTAGAACAGCCTTTCTTTCTTCCCCTTCCAAGTCATCCACTTCCACATAGTTGTACTCCACATTGCAGTCGTTGAGCAGTTTTTTGGTTGATTTGCAGTGACTGCAAGTGCTTAAGGCATAGAGTATGGGCTTGTCTTCGTTCATTAACAGCTCCTTTAAGCGGTCTCAATCCGGTTGCCGGGTTGTCCGTCATGCATACCCGTTAACCCCTTCAGTCTGAGATCCGCAATTAATTTTAAACATTCAGATCACCCGCACGGTTCATATCGGTATGAATTTTTGCATTTTTTTATGCCGGTTTGGCAAGCGACAATTTCACGGGTGTGTTAACCATGACAATCAGGACGTGGTGTTGCCTGATAATTCTTGCGTCTAAAAGTGATGTCGTAATGACACAAGCAAGAAAGATAAATCAAGGGTCTCAAAACAGGAATTTTTGTGGGACAAGATATTGCCATTCTGATCCAAGAACCCGCCGGGCATGGAATCCAGACCGGTAATTCCTGATGTCGGCCAACGTGTTCGTGGATCTGTATCCCGCGGATTCGTTCATGGCCGAACCCGTTTTGTCTGTTGCGGCTGGAGGAACAGAGACATAAGACACATAAGTGTCTCAAGGTGACACGTACCAGAGATACAGGTGGACCCCGGACAGGGAATCGCCCGGATAACGCGCTGCACACGGGCCGGCCCGGTCCGGGTGTCCTGAAATGGATATACCTCCACCGGTTTTCCAGATGAAACTCCGGTCAGCCGGTGTAACATGGTATCTGAGTCCGACCGGATCGCTACGGGCGCGATTTTTGCAGGGTTAAATAACATTTAACCGGAGACTGGCTGTGCTGCAGTTTCAGTCACTGAGATCATAATACAGTTGACAGGGACAGGGTTTGCAGACGGATGTCCCGGTCCTGATGAAAACTGGTGAAAAACTTAAGGAGGGCACATGGGAACGGTTTTGATAGTCTATACGACCCGGTCCGAAGAGACCAAGGCCATTGCCGAAATTATCGGTGAAGGCATCCGGATATCCGGGCACAATGCAGAAGTCAAACGGGTAAATGAGATCAAGAGCGAAGAAGACCTCAAGGGGTATGATGCCTATATTTTCGGGTCTCCCACGTATCACGGCGAGATGATCACTCCCATGAAGCAGCTGTTGTTTCTTGCGGAACGGGCCGAGTTGAACGGAAAGCCGGGCGGATCATTCGGTGCCTATGGCTGGAGCGGTGAGGCAGCCGGCCGGATTTTCGATACCATGGCTCACATTTTTGAGATGAGCATGGTGTCCGGCGGGCCATTGATGCTCAAGGCTGCCTGGGTGGGCGGCGGTATCAAGGCGGCCCAGGAATACGGCAAGAATGTGGCAGCCATGATTCCGAAAACCGAATGATGCTGGGGAGGAGGCCATGAGTACTCAGAATGCGGTCATTGTTTCCTGCCCCTCCTGTAAAACCAGAAACCGGGTGCCGGCGGCCCGGATCAATGAAAATCCACGGTGCGGCAGATGCGGCACCCCGCTTCCTACAGGGGGAACGGACCATCCTGTAACCGTAACGGATGCCACATTTCAGACAGAGGTGATGCAGTCGTCCCTACCGGTGCTGGTGGATTGCTGGGCACCCTGGTGCGGACCCTGTAAGGCTGTCGGGCCGATCATGGAGCACTGGCAAAAAAGTATCTCGGTCGGTTGAAGGTGGCTAAACTCAACCTGGATGAGAATCCGGTCACCGGGTCACGCTATTCTATCAGTTCCGTGCCCACGATGCTGCTGGTGAAAAACGGGAAACTTGTGAACACGCTGGTGGGGGCTCTGCCCCAGAACCAGATAGAGTCAGCAGTCAACCAGATGCTGTGATCAGGACTGTAAGGAGATGATGCCATTTCTAATACGGGAAATGGCAAGGGATTTGCATAATTTTAAATTTTGGTGATGCTGAGGGCGATAGTGGTATTTTCTCTGGCAATAACCGATTATGTGTCTTATGATAACAGAATGAAAAGAATTGACTGATGCTTTTCCGAATTAGTCTCATCTTAGAATTCCAATAAATCAAATATGAAAAGGAGTGACCACATGGCAGAAAAAATGGGTATTTACAAATGCGAGAAATGCGGCAACATCGTACAGGTGCTTCACGGAGAAAAACCGCCGGTCACCTGCTGCGGCAAACCCATGGAACGGCTCGTGGAAAACACGGTGGATGCGGCTGTTGAAAAACATGTCCCGGTGGTGGAAAAAATCGAAAGGCGGATACAAAGTCAAAGTCGGCAGCGCTCCTCATCCTATGGCGGCTGAGCATTATATCCAGTGGATCGAGCTGACCAGTGAGGATGACAGCTTTGTTCAACGTAAAATGCTGACCCCTGACAGCGAACCGGAAGCCATTTTCAAAACCGATTCCGACAAGGTGGTGGCCAGGGAATACTGTAACCTGCACGGTCTGTGGAAGGCCTGATTTCCCTCCTGCTTGTGTTGACTGCATGAAAAAAAGGCCCCGGACGAATCGATATGGATTCATCCGGGGTCTTTTGTCTATCGAACCGGCAGGCGGGAGCCGGAATGAAACCGTGTTGGCTTAACGGTTCAGTTTTTCCTTTAATTTTCTTGCCAGGGCGGTACCTAAATCGAAACACCGTTTCAGATCGTCCTGATCCGGCACATAAAGCACCTTTACCCCCGGATCCACGGTTTCCCACTTCATTTCCTCAAATTCCTTATTCAGAATCTTGACCGCCTCACCGCTCCATCCATAGGACCCGAACGCAGCCGCCAGTTTGTTCTGGGGGCGCAGACCCTTGATATAGGTCATCACATCGGCGATGACCGGAAAAATACCGTTGTTCAAGGTCGGAGACCCCACGGCCACCGCCCCGGCATCCAGAATTTCGGTCATGATATCGGACCGGTGCCATTTCCGGGTGTTCATCAGCCTTACCCCGACCTGTTCCGACTCAATTCCGCTGGTGATGGCCCGGGCCATTTTGGTGGTGCTTTCCCACATGGAATCAAAGATGACCAGTGCCTTGTTGACCGGTTCCTGCCGGGACCACAGATCATAAGCCGCAATGATCCGGGTGGGGTCTTTCCGCCAGAGAATGCCGTGGTCCGGACAGATCATGCGGATATCCAGATTCATTTTCGCGACATCCGTCAGAAGCGCCTGGACCCGGGGAGAGAAATGCAGCAGAATATTGGCATAATATTTCCGAGCATGGGGCATGATGTCATCCCCGATCTCGTCATCGAAAAATTTGTCCCCGGCATAGTGCTGACCGAACGCGTCACTGGAGAACAGAATTTTTTCTTCCGGCATGTATGTGAACATGGAATCGGGCCAGTGAAGCATGCGGGTTTCCAGAAAGGAAAAGGTCCGGTTACCAAGAGTCAGGGTGTCCCCGGATCCCACCACCTGGAAATTGTAGTCCCGGTTGAAATGGTTTTTCAGGTTCTGAGCCCCCATCTTGGAACAATACAGGGGTTTGTCCTCTCCGATTTTGTGCATGATCCGGGGGATGGACCCGGAATGATCCATTTCCGTATGATTACTGATCACGGCATCAATCTCTTTCGGATCCAGGATCCGGCTGATATTGGCCACCAGTTCCTCCCCGAAAGGGGCTTTGACTGTGTCAATGAGGATATTTTGTTCACCGGTGATCAGAAAGGCGTTATACGAGGTGCCTTCGGGGATTTCATACCCGTGGAAATCCCGGATATCCCAATCCCGGCACCCCACTGAATAAATGCCGTCTGCCAGTTCTATGGGTGTGAACATGATGCCTCCGTTTACTCCACCTTTTCAAAATATTCCTGTTCCGCGCCGCACAACGGACACACCCAGGATTCGGGAAGATCTTCCCACGCCGTTCCGGGTTCGATGCCGTTATCGATGTCTCCTTCAGCCGGGTCATACACATAGCCGCACGGGCATTCATATTTATCCATTTTTATTCTCCATTTGGTTGATCGTTTCTTTCTTAAGTGTCTCTTTTCAGCCGGATGGCCCTGTGCCGTTTTAAAAAAACCAGCTGTATCATGGGTTCGAATATAAGCAATGTGTGTGCCATGTCCCACACATGAATGAGGGTTTAAAAAAAGGTTTTCACTTTGGAGACTATTCATATAATATGGACAGAATAAAAGCAATAAGTCAATTGGGAATGAACAGCCCCATGAAAATATTTACCAGAAGATCGCATATCCCGGTGCAGGTGCCCAAGCTGTTTGCTTGGCATGCCAGAGATGGTGCCATTCAGCGACTTACGCCTCCCTGGGCTCCCATGACCCTCAAAAGGCGGCAGGGCAGAGGCATTGACAAGGGGGTCCGGGTGGAATTTGACATGCGGGTGCTGGGGTTCCCATGACCTGGGAAGCCGAGCATATCGATTTCTGTCAGGACCGGATGTTCAAGGACCGGCAGATCAGAGGCCCGTTTGGCCGATGGGTGCATACCCATCAGTTTGCACCTGAAGGGGCGCATGGGTCGATTATGACGGATCTGGTGGCGTATCAGCTGCCCATGGGATATCTGAGTGCACTGTTTTACCCTTTGGCCCAAAAAGAATTGGCCCGGATGTTTGATTACCGTCATCGAATCCTGGCCCGTGACCTGGTCCGTTATGCAGATCAGATGCCGCCCATGCGGATTTTGATTTCCGGCGCATCCGGCAGCATCGGTTCCGCTCTGGTCCCGTTTTTGCGCACCTGCGGGCATGAAGTGATCCGTCTGGTCCGGCATGAGGGGCCGTTGGCCGGAGATGAAGTGTTCTGGGACCCTTACAAAGGCATCCTGGACCTGACATCCATGGGCCCGGTGGATGCGGTGATCAATCTCAACGGCAGGGATATTTCCCGGGGAAAATGGACCGGGACCCAAAAACAGGCCATCATCGATTCCCGGATACAGCCCACCCGGATTCTCGTGGAAAAAATGCAGGCAATGGATCCAAAGCCAAGCGTGTTTGTTTCCGCGTCTGCCATCGGGTTTTACGGAGAAGGGGCGGATACCCTGCTCACGGAGGAACACCCGGTGGGTTCCTCATTTATTTCCCGGGTGTGCGACGACTGGGAGCGGGAATCTGTGCCGGCTTTGGCGGCCGGCATCCGAACGGTTCAGCTGCGTATCGGCGTGGTGCTCACCCCGGCCGGCGGGGCGCTGGCCCGGATGCTGCCGGCATTTCAGGCTGGATTGGGCCCGCGGCTGGGCACCGGACACCAGTACATGAGCTGGATTTCCATGGATGATGCCCTGGGGGGCATTTTTCATATTCTGAAAAATACTGATATTCACGGACCGGTGAACCTGACGGCGCCGAATTCTGTGACCAACCGGATGTTCACCCGGACACTGGCCCGGGTGTTGTCCCGTCCGGCGGTATTCAGTATCCCTGAATGGGTGGCCATTCGCCTGTGGGGTGAGATGGGAAAGGAAACCCTGTTGACCAGTGCCCGGGTGATGCCTGAAAAACTGATGAAAACCCGATTTGCTTTTCAGTATCCCGACCTGGAACCGGCCCTGCGACATCTGCTGGGCCGTTCTGATACATGACCTGAAAAATTTGGATTGTACCTATGCCTTTACATCTTAAGTTACTGTTTTCGTTTCTGATGATCATTGCCCTGGTGTTCGGGTTCGTACATATTTATTTTCCATTGCCGCATTACAGTTTTGAACGACTGCATATTTTTCTGTTCAACCTGTGCACCGGCGGTTCCATTCTGCTGTATTATACACAAGGGTATAAACGGGTGTCCGGCACAGTGAAGCTGTTTTTCGCAGGGTCCTTGATTTACGCGTTTTCTGCCTTTTTCAACCAGTATGCCATCACTCTGGCGGTATCGGTGCCGCTCTACTTTCTGGTGGAAAAGATCCGGATTCAGGCCTTTTCCTGGTTTCCATCCGATTTTTTTCAAAAAAAGGTGCCGGTAACCAAAAAATTCCACCAGGCCTCTTTGCTGTGCCTGTCCACGGGCATTGCCATGGCAGCGGTGGTGATTCTCAACAATGAATACTTTCACTGGGTCCACATGGAAAACTGGTGTTGAATACGTTTTTCCTGGGGTTTTCTTTTCCTTTGTCCCTGATCACCTTGTCTCTGGTCTTCTCCATGCTAACGCAGATTGAGGGCTCCGGTTTGAAAGTGTTCATGGAACTGTGTTTCTGGAGCATTACCCTGGGAGTGATTATATTTTTCATTTTTATCCTGCTGGAGCGGTTCATTCCCCAGATTTTTGTGACGTTTACCCTGTTTGCCGCCGTGGTGGTGGTGTTTTACCTGTATTACACCTTTGCCAAGTCCATGCAGCAGAAACTGTTTCTGACATCCGGCATCGGGTTTCTGATCGTGACCGCTGTCACCGGTATCGCCTATATTTTTTTCCAGATGTCAGAGGGATATGATCCCCAGAAAACCAAATGGCTGCTGCACCTGCATGTGTTCGCCTCCCTTTACGGCTGGAATCTGTGCGGTCTGGCCGTGATCTGCCGGTTCAAAGATTTTCCCATTCACCTGCATTCTCCCACCGTGATTTTTGTTCACTGGCTTACTGCCATCGTACTGGCCCCCATGGGCGTGTTTTATCCATGGGCCGCGATTTTTGCGATCATCGGATATGCCTTTATCACCCTGGTGCTGTTTTTCAGCGGCAACCAGGCCAGGGAGACCGTTCAATGAACAGCACCCGGGAAAAAATAAAACAGTTTTTCAAGCAGTTCCAGTCCAGTGCAAAAGTACTGGTGATCATCAATGCGGATCCGGATGCCATCGCATCTGCCATGGCAGTCAAACGGCTGTTGTGGCGAAGGGTGTCGGAAGTGAGCATCGCTCATTTCAACCGCATCAGCCGGCCGGACAACCTGACTCTTATCCAGCTTACCGACGCCGGTCTCACGCCGTTGGCGGATGTGGACAAGGCTTTGTTCGACCATTTCGTGATCGTGGATTCCCAGCCGGAGCACAACGAAGCCTTTGAAGGAATCCCTTATGCCGCGATCATTGATCACCATCCCTGACAAACGTCAAAGCCGGGTATACAGATATCCGCCCCGGATACGGGACCTGCTCCACTATTTTGACCGAATATTTGAAATCCTGGAAAATCAGACCGTCGGCCAAGCTGGCCGCAGCCCTGATGATGGGCATTAAAACCGATACGGCGGATTTCACCCGCCAGGCCACCCTCAAGGACATTCGGGCGTTTCAGTACCTGTATAAATTTGCGGACAACAATATTGTCACCAAGGTGGAGCGGGCCATTCTGACGGATGAAGACCTGAGTTTCATCGGCAATGCCATCAAAAAACGGCAAAAGGTCAACAACCGGGTGTTTTATCATGCCGGTAAAATTTCCAAACCGGATGAGCTGGTGATGGTGGCGGATTTTTTCCTGTCCATTGTCGGGGTCAACTGGTCCATTATTTCCGGGGTGATGGACCAGAAGCTCATTGTGATTCTCAGGAATGATGGGTTGCGAAAAGGGGCCGGCAACACGGCCAAAGAAGCGTTTTCAAAATGCGGGTCTGCCGGGGGGCATAAAACTATGGCCAGGGCGGAAATGCCGCTGCATCAGATCAAAAAGGAAACCGGCCGGACCGGGCAGAAATTTTTGGCTGAATGGGTGATGACCCAGATTGAGAAAAACGCGGGCAAAAAAATCGAATAAAACAGACACACTGCCGGGGCAATCTCCGGCGCCTGTTGGATCAGCTGTGCTTGCCAGGTGAGTTAGAAAAAGATGACGAAGAAACCAGACAGACAGGGGGCTCTGACTCTAAGTGAAACCCGGTACAAGACCATGGTGGAAACCATGGGGGACGGGTTGAGCGAGATCGATGAGCACCAGAACACCACGTATGCCAATGACACCCTGTGCCGCATGTGGGCCGGACCCGGGACGAGATCTATGGGGTGCCGGTGACCCGGTTTGTGGATGAAAAAACAAAAAGATTCTCATGGAACAGCTGAAAAAAAGACGTCGGGGAGAAAGTCACGCTTATGAAATCGTTTGGATGAAAAAAGACGGCTCGAAACTGCATACCCTCATGACCCCCACCCCGTATTTTGATGAATCCGGCCGGTTCAAGGGCAGTTTTGCCGTGGTCACGGATATTTCCCGGCAGAAAAAAGAAAAAGATTTGCTTGAAATACGGGTCCAGCAGCGAACCCGGGAACTTCAGCAGAAAACCCGGCACCTGGAAGAAGTCAACACGGCCCTGCGGGTGCTGCTCAAAAAACGGGAACAGGACCGGCAGCGCATGGAAGAACAGATGACTGTCAACATCCGGGAGCTGGCCTTTCCCTATATCGACCGCATGCGCACCACCCGGTTGAATGACGTTCAGGCCGCCTGCCTGGATGTCATGGCCGCCACTTTAGAGGATATCGTCTCTCCGTTTCTCCACCAGGTGTCCCTGGAGTTTCTCCAACTGACCCCGTCGGAAATCCAGGTGGCCAACCTGATCAGACACGGCAAGACCTCCAAGGAGATCGCCGTCATCCTGTCATTGTCCCATCAGACCATTGAGTTTTACCGAAAACGAATCCGGAAAAAACTGGGGATCACCCATAAATCCGTCAATCTCCAGACATTTCTGGCAGCCGTTAAACACCTGGATAAAAATGAATAAACGGACCTGATTGACGGGCCGTCATTTTCAGCAACCTCTCAGGAAACAACCCATCTACTACACATTACCGGGTAAATTTTATACCCGATAATACCCTGGTTTATCCCCCTTGTGTGCTGTGCATTTTCGCGGTACCTCTAATCAGTCCTTGCCGGAAACTCAATGGAAAGGGGGTGATGAGAACCAAAACGTTTGTTCGATGCATCGCGAATCAAATGCTGGCCCGCAACCATTTTCAACAGGAGATGAAATCAATGCGAAAAATTTCTGGTATCATATGGTTTTTTGTGACGGCAGCCGTCCCGGTATTCTGGGGGACAGCCCTTTTTGCCAAACCCGTGACCCTGACCTATTCCAATTTTTTCCCGCCCACCCATATCCAGAGCAAGCTGGCCCAGGGTGGTGCGATGAGGTTGAAAAATGCACCCACGGCCAGGTGACGGTGCAGTATTTTCCCGGCCAGACTCTGACCAAAGGCACCCAGAACTATGACGGGGTGGTGTCCGGGCTGTCCGATATCGGGCTGAGCTTGTTTGCCTACACCCGGGGCCGGTTTCCGGTGATGGAGGCTGTGGACCTGCCCCTGGGGTATGACAGCGGGATCACTGCCACCAAAGTGGTGAACACGGTGTATGAAAAACTTCAACCCAAAGAGCTTCAAGATACCCAGGTGATGTATCTGCATGCCCATGGGGCAGGGCTGCTGCACACCAAAGGCAAAGCCGTGCGTGCCCTGGAAGATTTCAAGGGTATGAAACTGCGGGGTCACGGCACCTCGGCGGAAGTAATTTCCGCCCTGGGCGGGATCCCGGTCCCCATGCCCATGCCGGATCTGTACCAGAGCCTTCAGAAAGGTATTGTCCAGGGGGCGCTGTACCCCATTGAAACCAACAAGGGGTGGCGCATGGGAGAGGTGGCGGATTATCTAACCATGAGCACTTCCATTGCCTATACATCGTCTTTTTACGTAGTCATGAACAAGAAAAAATGGGCGCAGATTTCGGATGACCTCAAGCCGGTGATCATGGAGATCAATGAAGAGTGGGCTGACAAACACGGCCAGGCCTGGGATGATTCTGATCAGGAGGGCTCGGCGTTTCTGGAAAGTCTGGGTCGGGAGGTGATTACGCTAAGTGACGAGGAATCTGCCCGGTGGCAGGCGGCCGTTGCCCCGGTCATCGATGCCTATATCGAAAAGATGAACAAAAACGGGTTTGATGGCAATCAGATCGTGGACTTGGTCAAGACCACCCTGGCGGACCTGAAGCAATAAGGAAATGCCCATGACACACAGCGAATTCTGGAACCCGTTTCTGGAAACCCTGCCTAGGCAGAAACTGGAACAGTTGCAATTATTCAAATTCAAGCGGATCTTTACCTGGGCTTATACTCAGTCCAAATTTCATCGGAGCCTGTATGATGCCGCCGGTATCACGCCGGATGATATCCAGACCCTGGCGGATGTGCGGAAAGTGCCCAAAGTGGAAAAATCCATGATGCAGGCCATTCAGAACAAGGAGCCATTTCCCTATGGGGATGCCTTGTGTGTGCCATTGGAGGAGGTGTCCACCTTCCGCCAGACATCGGGTACCACGGGCCAGCCGGTATACCAGCCGACACCTGGCAGGACTGGGAGTGGTGGGCCGAATGCTGGGCCTACATCCTGTGGTCCCAGGGATATCGGTCAACGGACCGGGTGTTTCTGCCGTTCGGTTACAATATTTTCGTGGCGTTCTGGGCCGGCCATTATGGGGCGGAAAAACTTGGGTGCGAGGTGGTGCCCGGCGGGGTTCTGGACACCCAGGCCCGGATTTTAAAGATCCGGGAACTGAAAGCCACGGCCATGATGGCCACCCCCACCTATGTGCTGCGCATGGCTGATGTGGCGAAAAACAAACTGGACATCGATCCGGCCAAGCTCTCTATTGACAAGATTACCTGTGCCGGGGAACCCGGAGCCGGGATTCCCGCCACCAAGAAACGGATGCAGGAGGCGTTCGGCGCCAAGGTGTTTGATCATTCCGGTGCAACCGAGATCGGGGCCTGGTCCTATGAATGCCGGCACCAGCCCTTTGGCATGCACGTGAACGAAGCCATGTTTCTGGTGGAGATCGAGGACATGGACACCGGGGAGCCGATCACCGAACCCGGGGTCAAGGGAAAAATGGTGATCACGGCCCTGGACCGCATGGCCCAGCCATGCATCCGGTTCGATTCCAAGGACGTGATCCAGTGGGATCCGGATCCGTGCGACTGCGGCCGGACCTTCCGGCTGATCAAGGGCGGGGTGATCGGCCGGACCGACGACATCACCAAGGTCAAGGGCGTGCTGCTGAGCCCGGCCGCCGTGGAAGCGGTGGTGCGGTCTTTTGGCGGCCTCGGGGATGAGTATGAACTGATCGTGGAACGGCCCGGTGATGTGGATCACATTACCCTGAAGGTGGAGTTGAAACCGGGCGTGGACCGGTCACAGGTGGAATCCTCCCTCAAAGACCAGTTGCGCCTGAAAACCAATCTGGGATATGACTTGCAGTTTTTCGAGGACGGCAGCCTGCCCCGGTACAAGCTTAAAGCCCGGCGGTTCAAGGATCTGAGAAAAAAAGACAACCCATAAGATGTGAAAGGAATCCAAGTCCATGCCTCATATGACACTATCTCAGGAGCCGGAAAAGCTGGCCGTGATCCATGAAAAGATAACCGATCTCAAAAACACGGCCCTGTTTTTACAAGCCAGGACCGATGAGTTCCCGGCATTGCATCAAAACATCAAACGGATTCTGGCCGGCATCAAGATGCTGGAACTGAATCTGAGTGACGTTTTAACAATGGACCTAAACACTTCCTGATACAGAACACCCATCCGCTGTTCTGATTTTTTTGAACAGCGGATGGGGTGTTCGGATCCTTTTTTCAATCATTTTCTGTGAAGTGACCGGCTCACCGGTCCGGGCGCGCCAGAACGGTAACGTACAGGGCACTCGATTGAGTGACTTGCCTGCCCGCTGCCGGGCATTGCCCCGGCCGGGACCGTCTTAATTATTCTTTGTCGAAGTCGTCCTTGGAGGCGCCGCAGATGGGGCAGGTCCAGTCATCCGGCAGGTCTTCGAACGCGGTTCCGGGTTTGATACCGTTGTCCGGATCGCCTTCCGCCGGGTCATACACATAGCCACAGGGGCCGCAGACATATCTGTCCATGTTTTTTTCTCCTTTTTGTTTGTCTTGTTTATCAATACAGGGGCAGAATCGCCCGTTAATACGCTTCGTCCATATCCAGATCCTCTTCAGTCACCGGGTCCTTGAACAGGTGATAAGCCCAGATCTGGTAACCGATCACAATGGGAATAAATACAATCACCACTCCCAGCATGATTTTCAATGTCAAAGGACTGGAAGACGCGTTGAACGCGGTCAGGTGCCAGTCCGGGTGAAGGCTGGAGGGAAACAGGGACGGAAACAGCCCGATGATGCCGAAAAAACGTGCACAGCACAATGGTGAGAGCCGATGCGAACCATGCCTTGAAATAGGTTTTGTTGGCCACAAAATACCGGATACTCAGCAGCGCGGTCACATTCACCAGAGTGACGACGAACAGTGCCGGATATTTGAAATAATTGGCCCACAGGTCCGTGGCAAAATAACTGGCCAGCAGAAACACCACTGCCACGGGCACCAGGGCCATCCAGGTTTTCTGGGAAATGACGGCCATGCGTGCCTGTAGGTCTCCGGTGGATTTCACGGCCATCCAGTTGGCCCCGTGCACGATGAACAGCAGGACAAAAAGCACCCCGCCCAGAAGCCCGTATGGATTGAGCAGTTTCAGGGTGTTGCCGTGGTAGAACCCCTGTCCGTCAAAGGGGATGCCTTGAAAGATGTTGGCAAACGCCACTCCGAACAGCAGAGCCGGGGCAAAGCTGCCGATAAAGATCAGAAAATCCCATACCTTTTTCCACCCCGGGGTATCGATCTTTCCCCGGAAGTGCAGGGCTACCCCCCGGAAAATCAGGGAGAACAGAATCAGCATCAAAGGCGTATACAACGTTGAAAACATGGTGGCATACACCAGAGGAAACGCAGCGAACGTCACCCCGCCCGCAGTGATGAGCCAAACCTCATTACCGTCCCACAACGGACCCATGGCATTGAGCATCATGCGCTTGTCCGTATCGGTCTTTCCGGCAAACGGATAAATGGTGCCGATGCCGAAATCAAATCCGTCAGTCATGAAAAAAACTGCCCATAACAGGCCCCACAGAAAAAACCAGATCGCTTGCAGTTCCATGATTTATTTGCTCCTTTTTTCTGATTAATTGGCGGCTTCAGGGCCTTGTTTGACTGTTTTAGCCATCAGGTAGAATCCGACAGCGCCTAAAAGGCCGTACACCAGGATGAATCCCACCAGCGAGGTGAATACCTGGGTGGTGGATATGGGAGAGACCGCTTCAGCCGTGCGCATCAACCCATACACGATCCATGGCTGGCGGCCCACCTCGGAAACGATCCAGCCCATCTCCATGGCGATGTAAGGCAGCGGAATGGCAAACAACATGATTTTCAGATAGAAGGGGTGTTCCGTCAGGGAGTTGCGCTTGAACCACCCGTAAATGGTGAGCAGAATAAACAGGGTGCCCAGCCCCACCATGGTCCGGAATCCCACGAACGTGGGCAGGACCGGGGGACGTTCGTTCCTTGGAATATCCCTGAGCCCGGTGACTTCGGCGTTGAAGTCATGAAAGCCCAGGAAGCTCAGGATGCCGGGAATGGCACCGATTTCGATGAGATTTTTTTCATTTTTTTCATCCGGGATGGCGAACAACACCAGGGCGCCCGGGTCTGGGTTTCCCAGTGGGATTCCATGGCCGCCAGCTTGGCCGGCTGGGTTTTGGACACATTGACCCCGTGCATATCCCCGGTGAATGCGGTGAACAGGGCCGTAACCAGCCCTATCACCAGGCCGATGCGAAACGAGCGCTCAAATACCGGCAAATGCTGTTTTTCAGCAGGTGAAAGGCAGAAATGCCCATGATGAAAAACGAGGCAAGCAACAGGGAAGCCGGTATCACATGGATGATTTCCAGCAGTCCGTGCTTGTTGGTGATCAGGGCGATGAAACTTTCCAGTTCCGCCCGGCCGTCTTTGATCACATACCCCACCGGGTGCTGCATGAACCCGTTGGCCAACAGAATCCACACGGCGGACAGATTTCCGGCCAGGGCCACCAGCCACATCACCCCGGCATGGGCTTTGGCAGACAGCTTTTTCCATCCGAAAATCCAGATGCCGATAAAGGTGGATTCCAGAAAAAATGCCACTGATGCCTCAATGGCCAAAAGCGAACCAAAGATATCCCCCACGTATGCGGAATATCTCGACCAGTTGGTGCCGAACTGAAATTCCAGGGTGATGCCCGTGACCACGCCCAGAGCGAAATTGATCAGAAACAGTTTGCCCCAGAACTTGGTCATCCGAAGATAGGTTTTGTCCCCGGTCCTGGCGTATTTTGTTTCCATATACGCGATTAAAACGGAAAGCCCCAGGGTCAAAGGGACGAACAGAAAATGGAACATCGTGGCTGCGGCAAACTGCAGTCGGGATAAAAAAACCGGATCCATTGATTCCTCCAGATAAGTGGTTTATAGCCGAAACTCAAATGGGAAAAAGCAATTCATATGCCATCAGGGCTGAACTGTGATAGCGACATTACCACAATTATGAAAATCGGTACTAGCATATCCAATAAAGCGCCGGTTTTCAAGAGGAGGTGCCACATAAAGACAACGGGTCTGGCAGAAACCCCATCTGTCAGCCGGCATTTTACTCCTGTTCGCCGGCCTGCGCCTGTGTCCATCTTGATGTCACATCTGTCGGCAGAAATGACGTACCTGGCAGTGGAGCCTTGCTGTCGACCTGGAATCCAAATGAAGGCTTTAATAGTCCGGCAGCAATACTCCCTTGTCCGGGGTTGTACTGTCCATGGCGGGCGGGACATGTGAAAGCCAAGATATGTATCATATGGATAGATGTTTGAGACAAATTTGTATCAGTGACTGTTGTGTTGTGTGTCAGCCGGACTTGAACTGTTTATTCCGATCGGCTAGTCCGGGATGTGGATCTGCCCATCAAATAGATGCTTGACATTGCCAATCATTGTGTTTCGTTAGAACCCGCCGGATACGGCGGGGATCTGTTACTGATTTTACACGACAGGGCGTGCTACCGTCCGAACAGGTGATGACATTTCAGGATATGGTATCCTTCGGAAACATGCGGGTTCACCGGTATGAAAAATCGAAGATAAATTGATTTACGGCATTTTCCAGAAAAGCCTGTCTGATTTTCATGATTTCGTGAATCTGGCGAAAAAATGGCTAAAACCCATCCAGAACTTTAAAAATTCAGGTATGTTCTGCAACCTTCCAGTCGGCCTGAAAAGCACGCTGGGAGGTTGCAGATTTTGTTGGTGTGGACAGCTTCACGCCTTTTTCGTGGTGGCTTTGGTTTCCCACTCCTCGATTTTGGTGGTGTTGTAGATCTCTTCCCAGCCTGTGACCATGCCCTTGATGTGGCTGAACAAAGAATGGCCGGTGGTGGTCATGTAAAGATGGATGATCAGGAAATTTACCAGCAGGAATGCGGCCAGGGTATGGATGAGTGCGATGGGACCCAGAGAGACATCTCCCAAGCTGTTGTACAGGTAGTACAAGAGTCCTGTCACCATCTGCACGGGGAGCAGCATGGCGGAGATGCCCAGATAAGCCAGGCGTTGCAGGGGGTTGTGTTTGGCTCCCGGGGTTTTCTGCACCGGATGGTCCTGGCCGTGGAATATTCCCCAGGCATAATACAGGGCCACATCAAACAGTTTTTTTGTGGTGGGGATGTACTGTTTCCATTCACCTGTGATGATCAGCCAAAAGGCGAAAAAGGCAAACGAGCCCAGCCAGAAAAGGCCGATGAAGTTGTGCAGGTCGACGGCGGTGTCAAATCCCATCAGCGTATAGAGTCCGTGGACTTCAAAGCCGGTGATCATTAATAGAATGATCATCAAAGCCTGGAACCAATGCCAGAAGCGCTCGAACCGGGTATACAGATAAACTTTGGTAATGGTTCTGCCAGTCATGAGTTACTCCTCCCTGCCGTTACGGGTGAAAAATCGGCCCAGTCCGTGGAGCATGACGCCCGCCAGGGCTCCAAAGACCGCAATTATGCCAATAGTGTCCACAATGGCGAATTTGTCCCGGCCCGGCATATAGATGCCGGTGATGCCGGCCAGGCGCGAGTTGTCCCGGGTGTGGCAGTCGATGCAGTCCAAGATTCTTCGGCCGGGGCCACCATGTGGGTGATGGGAAAGGCATACGTGGTGTCTACGTAATCAAATTCTCCGGAATAGGGCACTTCCAGGGTCTGGTTGCCCAGGGTGATGGCCTCATCCATGTCAAAAGTGGTCCAGAATCCCTTGGGTCCTGAAAGCAGCGGAGCCACCAGTTGTTTGTTCACCTTGTCATAGGGCTGTTTTCCCGAATGAATTTTGAAAGGGTGAATCCGGGCGTTCGGGTCATCGGGAGATCCTAAGGGGTGGCTGACTTCCACCACCTGCTGGGGATCGATCTCATCCTTGATGCCGATGTTTTCAAAAGACCCGTTGTACCAGTAGTATTGGGGCACCACATTTTTGGCCCATTTGAATTCCCCCTTGATGGATTTGTAGGTGGGCTTGCCGAATTCCCCTTTTTCAACAAACGGTTTTCCGTCTTTGAGATTACCGGCTTTTGTCCAGTCCCACCACATCTTGGTGGGATTAACGCGGGCGAATTCCGGGATGTGGCAGCTCTGGCAGGCCACCTTATCGGTATGGTCGTTCATCTTGGTGTGGGCTTTGTGCGGGGTGGCGCTGTGACAGGATTCACAGGTGATTTTGGAGGCCATGTCGTCTTCGATCAGGCTTTTACGTTCCGCCGCTGCCGGCCTTGTATAGAGCCGTCCGGCAATGTGGTGCTTGACCGTGGTATGGCATCTTGTGCAGGCAAAATCCGCGCCCTCGGCAGCCATGTGTACGTCCAGCATCCGGTTGGGTTTGGTCAGAGAGGTGTCCAGGTCGCCGTGTTTGACGCCGTCACCGCCGCCACCCTTGAATGGCACTCGCCGCAGTTGCTGCGCTGGGGCAGGGTGATATTCTGGACCGCCTGGCGGATCCCTTGATGCAGGTCATTCATGATTTCCTGGATATCGGGATCGTCATCCCCTTCAAATGCAGCCAGGTCGGCAAAGGTTTCCTTGAAGGGGAATTTATCCTTTCCGTGGCAGGACAGGCAGTTGACCTCACCTTCCACCCCATTCCAGCCGGCATGGCAGCTCAGGCAGCCTTTGTCTTCCATGGCATTGCCGGAAATACAGAAGTTGTTCACGGCATGCCCGGCTTTGCCGTTCATGATGCCTTCTTTTTCAGACGGCACTTTCCAGGTCCAGTGAATCGTTTCCTTGAACTGCAAGGATGCGTCTGTGTGACAGGTCAGACAGGCCTGGGTGATCTGGTCACCGGACGTGAACTTCTGGTTGAGTATCTCGATTCTGGAATGGTCCGCAGTGGTCCAGTGTTTGTCTCCCCGGACCGCCTGTTTGGCCAATTTTATCCCCAGTGCCTCGTCATCGGTGGCTGCCCCTGCCGGGCCGGCCGCCAGAAGACACAGCACCATCAGGCCGCCGGCAGCATGTTTGAAAAACCATTTGCATCGTCTGAATCCCATTAAGATAGCCTCCGGAAATAGTTGGCCAACGCACTGGATGCCTGTGGCGAGCCTCCAGGGCGTTGACCGGTTTGCGTTTAACTACAGGTCGCCGGCGCGGGTGAATCCTTGGCAAATTCATAAAAATAGGCGTAGATGTCAAGGACGTCCTGATCCGACAGCTTATCCCATTGGGCCTGGCAACCGAACGCTTCGAAATTGCGGTTTTCAAACACTTGCTTCCATTCCGCCCGGGTCATGTCGGCCGGACTCACCGTGGGGGTGGGGGAGTCTACGCCGCCATTTTCATGGCAGGCCTTGATCACCTTGCGATACGTGTATTTTCCCTTGCGGTGATTGCCGTCCGGGCCGTCACCGGCAAACGCGGCAGCAACCGGCCCAAGGGTGAAAAGGGCGAGGGTGAAAAAAAAGAATAGTTTCTTGAACATGAATTTCTCTCCTTTGTCTGGTTGGTTTTGAAAAGTTGTTTCCCGGTTGATTCCTTGAATCTTATCCCGGATAAGTTTCAAATGTCAAAAAAGACTTCCTTTTCTATTTGAGGGCCTTGATGGTATAGGTGCCGTCGGTTTTGAAGCTGATTTGAGCCTCTACATAAAACACATCTTTCAGCGCCGGTCTGACATCCTTGACCATGTAGTAAGCCTCCCCGCTTCTGGCACCGGTGGAGCAGACAAACACCACGGGTTTGTACGCCGGCAGTTCCGGGATCTTGTTTTCGAGTTTTTCCACCGGAATGTTGACGGCGGTCTGGAAATGGCCTTTGGCAAATTCATCCGGATCCCTGGTATCCACTATCATGATGGATGCCGGATTGTCATTCAGGATGGTTTTGAACCGCTCCAGATCAATGGATCCCTCCACTTCTCCGGCTTTCACAGCCACGGTGTCGGCGGATGCGCCGAACTGGCGTTTCCATTCCGGATATCCCATGGCAAATACTGACACATCCTTGTATCCCATCACCAGAGCTCTGGCAGCACTTTTGTGGCTCAGGCGGCAGTGAAGCCCCCCGCAGTAAAAAATGATGGGCGTTTCCAGGGTCCGGGGCAGCTTTCCGGACAATTCATCAAACTGGGAGTCCGGAATACTGATGGCCGAAGGAATGTGGCCCTTGTCATACTTGGTTTTCTGGGGCCGGGAATCCACCACCAGGGTTTTGTTGCCCGCGATCTGGGCGGCCACATACTCGGCAGACACCGAAGCATATGCCCCCGGCTGGGCCATCCATTCGGGAAACCCCTTGGCAAAAACCTTGACGTTTTGGTAGCCCAGTTCCTCGGCTTTTTTGGCAGATTTGTGGCTGAGCTTGCATTCCAGTCCCCCGCAGTAGAAAATGAGCAGGGCATTTTTGTCTTTGGGCAGCAGATCGGTTTTTTTGTCAAATTCCGCGAACGGAATGCTCACGGCCCCGGGAATGTGCCCTTTAATATACTTGGGTTGGTAGGGACGGGCATCGATGATCATAACATTGTCCGGCATGGGCACCGTCATATGAGCAGTGACAAAATCGGCGTCCACAATATCATGAAACATCCAGGATTCATTTGCACCCGCGTTGACGGCACCGGCCAGCAGCATCAGACCGGTCACCAGAACAGCCAGCATTTTTTTTACGGCAACAGTTTTCATGGATTCTCCTGAGTTGGGTTAAAAGATATCATTTGCGGCAGTCTTCCGCATCGGTTTTATATTTTTTTTCCACCTACGTTCATAGCAACCCATGTGCCACTGAAGAAACCAACCGCACAAAAAACGGTGTGCCCCTGATTTACCAGGGCATGGGAGGCAGTCATCGTAAAAAAACCATGACAAAGCAACCGGCATGTTGCGTTTTTGTTAATGATGTATTAACTTTAATGTTAATTGTGATTAACAGGAGACAGTCATGGACATTGGAAACCACTGGCGCGAAATCATTGATTCGGTCCAGGACGGAATCATTCTGCTGGATGACCAGGGAAATTTTGTAGCGGCCAACCATTCAGCCCAGCTGATGACCGGGTATTCGGAAGAACAGCTCATCGGCAAATCCTGCCGGGTTCTCAACTGCACCGGGTGTGACATCAAAGGCATCGGTAGGGGCAAAGACTGGTGCCAGCTGTTTTCCCAGGGTCTGGTAAGAGACAAAAATGCATGATCACCGACAGCCGCAGACAGACCATCCCCATTATCAAAACGGCTACGGTGCTTTACAGTAATACCGGGAAAATCATCGGAGCTGTGGAGACCCTCAAGGATATTTCGGAAAACATCAGTTATAAAAACGAACTGGCATCCATCAAACGGATCTATCACATTGATGACGGATTCACGGCATCATCGGACGGACTCCGATGATGCAGAACCTGTTCGAACATATTCAGGGTGTGGCACCTTTAGATACACCGGTGATCATTTTGGGAGAAAGCGGTACCGGCAAGGAAATGGTGGCCAAAGCGTTGCATGAAACAGGAAACCGGGCCGACAAGCCGTTCATTAAAGTTAACTGTGCTGCGTTGAGTGAGACCATTCTGGAAAGTGAACTGTTCGGCCATGTAAAAGGTGCCTATACCGGGGCAGCCTCTGACCGCATCGGCCGGTTTGAGGCGGCCCACCAGGGTACCCTGTTTCTGGATGAGATCGGGGATATCCCCTGTCGGTCCAGGTTAAGCTGCTGAGGGTCCTGGAGGAACAGATGATCCAGCGGGTGGGGGACAACCGGTCCGTTTCCATTGATGTGCGTATCATTACCGCCACCAACCGGGACCTGGAGGCAATGATTCGAAAAGGAGCGTTCAGAGAGGATCTGTTTTTCCGGATCAATGTGTTTCCAGTGGTTTGTCCGCCACTTCGGGAGCGCAAAGATGACATCACTTTGATTATTCAGCATTTTATCACAATTCTGGCAAAGAAAACTCAGAAAAATATTCTGGGATTCACCCCCCAGGCCATGCGCCTGATGGTCTCTTATCCCTGGCCCGGCAACATCCGGGAACTGCGCAATGCCGTGGAATACGCGTTTGTTTTGGCAAAAGGGAAAAGCATCGGGGTGGAACACCTGCCGGACAAGCTGGTGACCGGAAATGCGCATGGGGGAAATGTCGGTTCATTAGACACACTGCGACCGGCGCCGTTGTCAATGACCGGAGTGATTCCGGTCAAGCAGTCGGAAAAAGCGGCGCTGGTGGATGCCCTGCAACAGGCGGATGGGAATCAGACCCTGGCCGCAGACATTCTGGGTGTTTCGAGGGTAACAGTATGGAAGCGGATGAAAAACACGGGATTACCCTAAAAAAAAGGGAAAATAGATTTTATAACGGCTGGCATCATGTTTGCATTTTGCTGCTTATTTGTAAATGGTGCATTGTCACACCATATATGAAAGGATTTGAATTAATGAAAAAAGAACAGGTACTGGTGGTTATTCTGGTTGTGATGGGTCTGGCTGGCATCTACTGGTATACCGGTACCACCCGGACAGTGGAAACTGATCAATCCGGCACGGGAAACGTAACGGAAACGGTAACGGTCTCTGTAACGGATGATGATATATCGGGAATCGGTAATGCCGGCATCGCCTGGAATGATTACACACCCGGCCTGGCTCAGGCAAAACATCAGGGGAAAAATGTGTTTCTCTATTTTTATGCCCAGTGGTGCACCTATTGCACCAAGTTGAAGCAGACCACGTTTGTGGATAAAAAAGTTCAGGCCTATCTGGATGAGAATTTTATCAGCATTTCCGTGAATACGGATGAAAATCAGACCCTTTCCCAGACCTGGCAGGTTACCGGCCTGCCCACCATGTGGTTTCTGACCCCGGAAGGGGAACGGATCAGCAGTCTTCCCGGGTATGTAGACGGGGCGCAACTGCTGAAAATTCTCAAATATATTCATACACAGAGTTATCTTTCCATGAGTTTTCAGGACTTTGTTAAATAGTAACAGCAAACAAAAGAAAAGAGGCTATCATGCGTCCATCAGTATCACGACGGCAATTTTGAAATCCACGGTTTTGCGGCCGGAACGGCGGTTACCGGCGCGGGAATATCGCGGGCCGCCGCAGATCAAGGGGGGGAACCCCTGGCTACTTTGATCGATATCAGCCGGTGCATCGGGTGCGAGGAATGTGTCTATGCCTGCAAAGAGGCCAGTGCCCACAAATTCCCTGAGCCGCAGAAACCCTTTCCAAAGATGCTTCCGGACCGGGTGCCGGTGGAGGACTGGTCAGATAAAAGAGATGTCACTGACCGGCTGAGCCCATACAACTGGCTGTTTATCCAATATGCCACCGGGATCAGGGATGGCAAAGAGATGACCCTGACCATTCCCAGACGCTGCATGCACTGTGAAAACCCCCCCTGTGTGAAGCTGTGCCCCTGGGGAGCGGCCAAACAGGAAGCCAACGGATTGTCCCGCATCGATTCCGGGATCTGCCTGGGCGGCTCAAAATGTAAAAAGGTCTGCCCCTGGGACATTCCCCAGCGGCAGACCGGGGTGGGACTGTATCTGGACCTGCTGCCCGCCTTTGCCGGTAACGGGGTGATGTACAAGTGTGACCGGTGTTACGACCGATTGGAAAAGGGGGAGCAGCCAGCCTGTATCGAGGCCTGTCCGGAACAGGTTCAGGTGATCGGCAAACGATCGGAAATGATGGCTTTGGCCAAAGAAAGAGCCAAAGAGATGGACGGATTTGTTTACGGCCTTAAGGAGAATGGCGGCACCCATACATTTTATGTGTCACCTATTGCCTTTGATCAGCTCACCTATGATACCGGCAGAGGCAAACCCCATCTGAACCCGGTCAAAGATTTCATGGCAGACGGTTCCAATCTGGCTTTGGCATGGTGATCGCTCCTTTGGCCGGTGCGGCCGCTGCATTGGGTAAGTTCTATAAGTACATCAAAAAAGTGGAGGCGTGATGCCGGAGAATTACACAGGCCGCCGCCTGACATACGGCCTGATTTTGTTTTTCATTACCCTGTCCGGGTTTGCCCAGATGCCGATATTTGACCGCTACTATATTTCAGATATTCCCGGACTGGGATGGCTGGCACAGTTTTATGTGACCCATGCCATGCATTATATCATGGCGGCCCTGCTTCTGGCATTGGGGGCGTATGCCTTGCTGGATGAGGTTTTGGGGTGCAAACGCAGGCCTGCACAGCTGATTTGTCTCAACAAGGGTACATTGACGGCCACCGGCTGGATCAAACTGGTCGCCCTGGCCGGCCTGGTGGTGACCGGATGCCTCATGGTGGTGAAAAATCTGCCCCAGGTGTTTTTTCCCCATTATGTGATAATCGGTCTGGACCTGCTTCACCTGCTGTTCTGCATGGGACTGCTGGGGGCCACGTTTTACTCCTGGATCCGCCAAAAAAAATGGGTCACCGGATAACCCTATTCAGGCAGAGGGGACCGGACGTTGTGCTGCGGTGAGCCGACGTTAAGCGGCGGTGGTCAGATTTTTTGATGATGGCTGCCACCACCTGTTCTGCCGTGTCGCCGAACAGGGTCTCCACCGGCACCAGATTCAGGTATTTATCATCCCATTCAATCGTTTCGCTTTCCAGTATCCAGTCCTTGAGCCGCGTATATTTGCCTCCCAGGGCCTTGATTTTCTTGAGCAGAGACACGGATTCCGAAGGTTTGAACTCCACGTTCAACGACAGGATATATTCAATGATATTGGAAGTGGATGGATCGGCTGACAGCACCGGAATCACAAGGATGCTTTTTTTGTCTTTCCGGCCCTTGCCGATATAGACGTTGCCTTCTCTGACAATGATGTTTTTGGTGCCCTTGAGCTGGGGATCGGATTCCACCCGGGAGGTCTCGCTGACCAGTGTGCCGGTTTTCTCAAGCACGTTGATCCGGGTCCCGGAGTGACCTCGCCCAGCAGATTGAGTCCGGTGATCTGATACAGGAGCCCCCCGTTGACCCGGGCAATGACCTCCTGAAGATGTTTGATGACCAGCACGTTTTTGGTGGTGATCTGCGAGATCTGGATCTGATGCCGGGCCAGTGCATCAAACACCAGGCCTTCAAACGTTTCCCTGATTCGGCTGGTACCCACAGTCACGGTCTTGGCCTGATGTTTGATGGCATCCACCGGCCTTGCCATGGCATTGATGGCCTGATTCAGGGTTTTGAAAAACGTATCCAGCATGTTGACCGGCGTCCCTTTGGTCATGAAATCGATTTCAAAATCAGACACGGGCAGTCGGCCGGACAGGTATTTGAGCAGCAGTGTGATATTGGCGGCATTGTCCAGGCCCATGGCAACGGGAAACCCGTTTTCACGGCGTTTTCGGGTGAACCGGTTGTAAAATTGTGCTATCTGTTCCCGGAACGTTTTCTCCAGTAGCACTTCGTATTCATCATGGCCCTGGGCAATGAACTCATCCAAAGTGTCCTGAACCCGGGTCCGGCACTGATACATGAACCGAGACCCTTCGTTGATGGCCAGAGCCGCAGAATACCCCCATAGATGACCCACCAGTGTATTGAGGATGGGCGCAAAGGGTTCGCTGATTTCCGGCACCTTAAAGACGTCCGCCGCGTACAGGTCGAACCTGTCCTCTCCTTTGGTGGTGATAACCACCGGTGCCGCCTTGTGGGCATGGAAAATCGCGGTGTCCTTGACAATATCCTTGAGAACGCTCTCCCTGGTTCCGGCCGCACAAACGATGATCAGCGGCTCAGAGGACAGGTCGATGTGCTTCTTGTCTTCTACGTAATCCGAAGAAATGGTTTTGTAGCACAATTCAGACAACTTGATGCGGATTTCATCCGCCGCTGTTTTGTTGGGACCCGATCCCACGGTGGCCCAGTATGTTTTGCTGACGGCCAGGCGGTTCGCAGACGTCTGGATCTCATCTTGCAAACAAAGGACGGCGCGCATTTTGTCCGGAATGGTCTGAAGCTCCTGAATGGCCTTTGTGATATATTCCATAGATCTGGCGTTGGTGACGGCCGCCATGTGCAGGCCCAGTAGCGCGCCGGCCGTGATCTGGGCGTAAAACGCTTTGGTAGATGCAACCGACATTTCGATATCCCGGCCGGAACTGGTGTAAAACACCCCGTCGACCTTGAAGGTGAGATCGGAATCCCGGCGGTTGACGATGGCCATAGTCCTGGCACCCAGTGCCCGGACCATATCTACGGTCCGGTTGGTGTCAGTGGTGGTGCCGGACTGGCTGATGGCCACCACCAGGGTGTTGGCCATGGCCGTGGCAGATGTGTCGTTGCCGTTCATGCAGAAGCCGGACAGCTCCGAAGATTTTAACGCCCGGATGTCATACCCCCGGTCTCCCAGATAGGTGTTGAGCAGATCCGCGCATCCCCGGGCTGCCACACCGGCGGTGCCTTGTCCGATAAAATAGATTTTTTTTAGTTGACCGGTTAAAAGATCGGTTTGAAGTGTCTGGGGCATGACCGATTCCGGTATCCGAAGTTCCAAAAGGCCGGTGTCTGGATTTTTTTCAAATTTGTTTTCCAGGGTTTGTTCCACAGATACCGGTGCTTCATTGATTTCTTTAAGAAAATAATGAGCAAATCCCTGTCGATCGATATCCCTGGCCGTGATCTGGCTGACTCGTATGTTTCGGGAAGAGATGTCGATGATATCACCGGAATAGGAAAAAGAGTGAATGCCCTGGAGCCCCCCGGGATTTTCTGATCAAGAATCACGATCTGCCCGGATTCTTCTCCATTGAGTTTGATGTATTCAGACGTCTGTTCCACCACTCCGTAAAGTTCGGACGCCGCGATATAATGGTCCGGACCGATGCCGACGAAAATGGCCTGCCCGCTCCCTTTCTGAGCCAGAAACAGTTTGCCCGGTGCCAGGTCGGTATGCATGGAAATGGCATGGGATCCGTCAAAATCATTGACCGCTGAACGAAACGCCTCTTCAATGACAGCCCCTTGTTTCAGATAGTGCTGAATCTGCAGCGGAATCAGTTTGGTATCGGTGTTGATCCGGGGGTGGATTTTGTCATACAGGGCCTCGTATTCGGTCTTAAGTTCCAGATAATTGTCAATGTCTCCATTGAGGCACACATGAATGGTTCCGGTCGTTTCGATTTCCTTGTCTGCAGGGGTGTTGTCCACGGGATGGCAGTTGGCGTCCGTGATATCCCCCACGGACGCCCACCTGGTATGGGCGCTCACCGACTGGGTATCCAGATGGAAGCCGGTCAGAGCCATGAGAATCAGGTCATTTCGAATCTGGGTGCGGATGAATGCGATGTTGTCCCCTAACGCACCGATCTCCGCTGCATATTTATATACAAATGAAATGGACACCTGGTCTTGGGTGCCGAAAACCGGATTGTTGACATTGATGCAGTTATTGGCCAGTACCGAATGATTGGTCCGCTGCTTCAAAAGACCGGAGAGGCCGGATTCATTCAGATAGTTTTTGAACCGGTTGAATTCAGATGACGAAAGGGTGAACAGCACGGATATACCGGCGGAGTCCCGCCCCCGGACCTCAAGTCGGTCAATACTGTTGAGTACGGCATTGATGCGCTGAAAAATGGATAGGCTTTCCAATGGGCTGGTTTTGAACAGATTGGGAGGCATCAGGTCGGCAATGGTGGTGACATTGCCCAACACCTCCTGTTTCAAGCACCAGTGGATGTCTTTGAGGGTTTCCAAACAGACGGAGAGCTTTTCCACGGTCCGGGGCGGCAGGGTGGGTTTGGTTCGGGTGAACCCATCCTGAAACCGGGTGATGATTTCGGACAGGGTGTCCGCGGTTCGGGACAGGGCCTGGATCTGTTCCGGATCAGAGAACAAGGCGGTGAATTCCTGTTCCTGTTTCAGGGCCCTGACCAGTTCCCAGAGATGATTTAACTCTTCTTTTTCGAGGGATATCGATTCCGGGCCGGACAGCCGGGGCCAGTCATCCGAAAGCGGCATCCGATTTTTAAGCTGGCTGATGCGTTTTTGAAGAATGTTCGGTGGTTCCGGTGGCGGCCCGGATTTTTTATCAAATCTCTTAAACGACACCAGAGCGCAGATACCGCAGCACAGACGACTTGGTATCCAGGGAAAAAGTATCAGGGTATTCCCGCCGACCTGGTCCGGGGATTTTCCGACCTGAACAGAAGGAAATATCCTTGCAATTCGGGATATCCGTTCAAAAAATCGCTTTGACCGCATCTAACCTCCTTTTTTAAGACTCACGACCTTCTATCGGACTATCGGAATAGATCAATCCGTGGACGGCAGGGATTCAAAGTAATATCTGATCAAGGACCGGGCATGGGCGGCGGCACGGGTGCCGATGTATTTTCCATGGCCCACCACCACGGAAAACGTAATGGCATGGCCCCGGGTTTTGTCTTTTGCAAAACCGGTGAACCAGTCATATTTGACGGTGTGTTCCCGATTGGACAGTGATCCGGTTTTCCCGCCGATACGCAATTGAGACAGCACTTTGTCCCTTGAAAATGATCCGAATGATTTTCGGGCAGTGCCATGGGTCACAGTTTTTTCCATCAGTCCCATCATGGCAGTAGCAGATTCAGGGCTTATGGCGGTGAAAGGCAGCGCCGGCGCGTGCTGGTAAACGGCATTGCCGTTGGCATCCATCACATGGCTGATCACCGCCGGGATCAGGGTCCGGCCTTCATTGAGCAGCGGGGTGATCATCATGGCACCGAAGATCGGGGAGATCAGTGTGTCCCGGTTGAATCCGCATCCCAGTTCCGCCAGGTGAAAGGGATTGTCTTCCATATGAAAAAACCGGTGTCAAACTCCAGGTCCGTGTCCGGGGTCTGGTTGAATCCGAACGCCTGTGCATAGGCGGTTAAGGTATCCCGGCCCAGATATGTCTGTCCCAGCTTGCCGAAAACCGGGTTAATGGATTCAGAAAACGCTTCTTCTAGTGAAACGGTGACCGTGTATTTGTTTTTGATTTCTTTTAGCTGCCGTTTGTACAGGGTGTATTTGTTGCCGTTGAAATGCAGAGGCGTATCCGGGGTATAGTTCAGCGAATCCATGGCAGCAGCGGCTGTGACAATTTTGAAAATACTGGCTGCCGGATACATGGCTTGGGTACAGGGATTTGTGTCGCTGTTTTCCAGGTCAAACCCGGCCATGGCAAGAATATGGCCCTGATATCCGTCCATGACGACAATGGCGATCTGTTCGGGTTTACCCCGGGTCAGGGTTTTCAGGTGATCCACCCGGGCGTTGAGAAATCCGGTCAACCCCACGTCCAGAAAGGTCACTACCTGGACGAACCCGTTCGGGGTGTCTGCCAGAAAAACGTTTTTGGCGGCATTTACCAGATCCTGTTCCTTGATCATCTCCCTGACCTGGGCCTGGGTCAGCTGAATCGGTGATTTCAATGACGCGCTGACACGGCGGGAGTGTCCGGGATATCGTATCCGGACCGGAATGTGGCAAAACAGCCCATCCCCCGGCAACAGCTGCCATCATCAGAAAAACAACAAAAAAGAGGAGCGCCATTTCTGAAAAAGGACTTTCTTTTTCGTGAAAACAGGTATGCGGCCTGTTGCCGGCGCCAGGAATGTTCGGTCCTAAAATGGCTCACGTCCCACAGTTCCTTGAATCAAGGGTCATTGTGTCGGTTTTTCAGGAACATCCACCCGGGGAAACAGGCTGTCCGGTTTTGCAAGACAGGTGCCCTCCGGCATCTGCTCCCAGGTGCTTATTTGTTCCAGTCGGAAAAATCCGCTTTCCGGCTGGGGTATGGTCAATTCCTGAAGCATTTTCCGGCTGGTTTCCGGCATCACAGGATAGATCAGGGCGGCCACGGTTCGCAGCCCTTCCAGCAGGTTTCGGATCACCGCTTCCAGCCGGGGGCGGGTCTTGGGATCTTTGGCCAGGCCCCAGGGTTCATGGGTGTCAATGTATTTGTTCATGCGGGAAATGAACTGCCAGACAGCCTCCAGTCCTTTGTGAAAGGCATAGCCGGCCATGGCCGCTCTGAAATGCCGGATGGTGGCGTCCGCCTCTGGTGCCAAGCTCAGGTCGGAAAAAATATCCGAATGCAGGGCCGGCACCTGACCCTTGAAATATTTCAGGTTCATGGACAGCACCCGGGAAAACAGGTTGCCCAAATCATTGGCCAGATCCGCGTTGATTCGGGATACCAGTACATCCTCGGTAAAATTGGCATCCAGGCCGAACACCATCTCCCGCATCAGAAAATACCGGAACGCGTCCACGCCGTACTGGCCTGTGACCTGAACCGGATCGGTGACATTGCCAATGGATTTGGACATTTTGCTGCCCGATACATTCCAGAAGCCATGGACATTCAGCCCGTTGTAAATGTCGAGGCCCGCGGCTTTGAGCATGATGGGCCAGTAGATGCCGTGGGGTTTGATAATGTCCTTTGCCACGAAATGCCGGGCCGACGGCCAGAATTTTTTAAACAGCGGCCCGTCAGGATATCCTAAAGCGGAAATGTAGTTGGTCAGTGCGTCAAACCACACATAAGTGACATAGTTGTCATCAAATGGCAGGGTGATCCCCCAGGTGAGCCGTGATTTGGGCCGTGAGATGCACAGGTCTTCCAAGGGTTCTTTTAGAAACGAGAGGATTTCGGTTTCATACTGTTTCGGGTGAATGAATCCGGGATGAGTTTTGATGTGGTCGATAAGCCAGTCCTGGTATTGACTCATTTTGAAAAAATAATTGGATTCCTTGATGGATGACGGGGCTGTCCCGTGGTCCGGGCATTTCCCGTCCACAAGCTCCCGTTCCTGGTAAAACCGTTCACACCCGTAACAGTACAGCCCCTCATAACTGGAAAATAGATATCTCCCCGCGCGTGAATTTTTGACAGCAGGTGTTCCACCACCTGAATGTGTCCGGACTGGGTGGTCCGTATGAACTGGTCGTTTTCAATATGGAGCCGTGGCCACAGATCCTGAAACAGGCGGCTGATTTTTTCGACATATTGGGCCGGGCTCTGGGACTGTTTTTCCGCTGCCTGGACGATTTTGTCCCCGTGTTCATCGGTTCCGGTGAGAAAATAGGTGTCATAACCGTCCATCTGTTTGAACCGGGTAGCCACATCCGTGGCAATGGTGGTGTAAGCGTGACCCAGATGGGGCTTGGCATTGACGTAATATATGGGGGTGCTGAAAAATTGTGTCTTTGGTTCCATGATGAATCCTGTGTGATGGTTGCCCGGCCGCATGACGGCCGGGCCGGTTTTAATCAGTTGGCAGTATCTCGGAAAGCGACGTTTCAATTTCCGTCTGATCGTTCATCCGGACGGTGACCGTTTGTTTGAGAATGTTCTGGCGGATGACTTTCCCTTTGCCCTGGGACAGGGTCAGGATTTTTCCTAACCGGGGCATTGTCTTTTTCAGATGCTGATAGGTCTTGTTTCAAAGGTCAGACAGCACATGAGCCGGCCGCATACCCCGGAAATTTTGGTGGGGTTCAGCGACAGCCCCTGTTCCTTGGCCATTTTAATGGAAATGGGTTCAAAACTGCTCATGAAAGAAGAACAGCAGAATTCCCGTCCGCATTTGCCGATGCCGCCGCAGTGTTTAGAAAGGTTCCGGATACCCACCTGGCGCATTTCGATCCGCAGGTTGTATTCCTTGACCAGCATCTTGATCAGCTGTCGGAAATCCACCCGTCCGTCCGCAGTGTAGAAAAAAGTGAGTTTGTTTCTGTCAAACGTACTTTCCACACTGAACAGATTCATTATCAGGTCCAGTTTCTGGATGCACTGGTTACAAAACGCATGGGCTTCTGCTTCCAGGGCTATGAGTTCCTGACGTCGGATAAAGTCATCCCGGGTGGCCTTGCGGATGACCTGCTTGAGTTTGTCCGGGTTGACATCGGTTTCCACAGGGGGCGTGGCCACCATCCCAAATCCCAGGCCCTGTTCGGTTTCGACAATCACCCGGTCATCCATTTTCAGGTCAAGGTTGCGGCAGTCAAAGTCATAAATCTTACCGGCCGGTTTGAATCGAACGCCTGTCACACGGGTCATGAGGGACTTCCTTGCAAATCTATCAGTTTCAGAAAAAAACGGTCGAAAGTCATGCGAACGGAACTGTTGGATGCCAGCCGTTTTTCAGTTTCATGCAGTTCATCCATCCAGAAGAGAGGAGTCTCGCTATGGATAGATGGACCGATGTCCCGGAATGAATCAATGCAATCGTTGTTCAGCAGTTTGTCAGGCGCGTGCCGGATGATACACAGATCCCGGAAAACGGTTTTCATGATCGCCAGGCCCGGTGCCACTCTTTCAGCATCATGACTCAGGAATTCAGACAGGCCTAAAGCGTCTGTATGTGATGAAAACCGGGCCTGGAAATCAGACGGCACAGTTGCCTGATCATCCAGGGCCGGGTGGTCTGCCAGTCCAGCCCGGATCCTGAGCCTGTTCCGGGTTTTTCTTGGGATTCCGAAGCACCGGTTTCAGGCGCACCGACCAGGATTTCAGCCAGGTCCATGTCCGTTCCGGCGGTGGCTGCCGCAATGCCGGCCCATTGGGTATCAATCGAATAAAGCGCACTCAGATGGGCGGCCAGGGCTGATCCTGACAATGGAGGAAACCGCAGGGACTGGCACCGGGAAAGGATTGTGGGCAGCAGTCCGGACCGTTCCCGGGCCAAGAGAATGAAAAAAGTTTTTTCAGGCGGTTCTTCCAGTTCCTTGAGCAGCGCGTTCTGAGCCTGAGGGTTCATCTGGCCGGCCTCTGTGATCAACACCATGCGGTATGAGGCTTCATGGGGCCGGGTTCCTGTCCGGGCTATCATTTCCCGAATCTGGGAATGAGGACGGTTTTTGGCTTTTTGCCGGTGCTACCACAATCATATCCGGATGCTGGTTTGTGTTAATTTTTCTGCAGGACCGGCACTGGTTGCAGGGTTGAGCCCGCTTTCCCGCGCAGTTGACTGCCTTGGCAAACCGATAGGCCGCCTGTTTTTTGCCGGAACCGGGAAGACCTGTGAACAGCAGGGCATTGGGAATTTTTCGGGTCTCGCTAATACGATCGAGTTCAGACAGAGCTGTGGGAAAATCGTTTGGGTGAACTGTCATAAAATATCCGGAATGACGGGCTAGTAGTCCACCCGCTCCTTGAGCTCTTTACCGCATTTGAAAAACGGAAGCCGCTTGGGAGGAATCTGTACTTTTTCACCGGTTTTGGGATTTCGGCCCATATAGCTCTGGTATTCTTTGATATGGAAGCTGCAAAATCCCCGGATTTCAACACGCTCTCCTTTGATAAACGCGTCTGAGAGCGCATCGAAAAAAATTTTTACCACTTCCGCCGCTTCCGACTTGGTCAGAGATGTCCGGTCTTTTAATGCAGAAATCAATTCAAGTTTATTCATACATCCTCATGTATTGGTTATGAAAAGTTGTTCCTTAGTGAATATTTAAAAATAAATAAAAAGTCAAGGAGTTATGACAGGGAATCCGGTATTTTTCCACCTGGTCTTCATCGATTTCCACGCCGGCGTACTGTCCTAAAACAGGCAGTTTCACAATGACCCGGCCCCTGCCCCTGTATTGGACAAACTCCCCCCGGGTCCCGGCCAAAGGGCCTTTCAGCACCATCACAAGGTCTCCTCTGGACAGCCTGGAACAGGCACCGGTAATCAGCTCTTTGCCTGCGGATATCAGGATTTTGAGAGAATCGATCTGGGTGTCAGGCACTGGGACCGGCCCCTGTTGATTTCCCAGAAACCGGACCACTCCCTGGGTTTTCAGAATAAGTAGCTGGCACGCCGGGTCAAAGCTGGACTTGACAAACAGATATCCGGGAAACAGCGGCACCTCTATCATCTGCTTACGGTCCCGGCGGCGGCTGAGTCTTTTGGTTTTGGGTAAAAACACGTTCATTTTTTTCTGCACGATCTGATCAAACACCACCTGCTCAAAATTGCTTCGGGTCAACAGTGCAAACCAGTGAAAATCATTTGTCATTGTGAACCAAACTCTCCAATACCTTTCAGGTGAATCATGATAGCGATGCGTGTGTCCAGATCCGATTCCTGCAGCTCCATCCCCAGGGCCCAGCAGGCCTTGTTCAAGCGGAGACCGGTCCGGGTTTCAATGGATACATCCCGTTCCAGGTCTTTTTCAAAAGAATAGAACGCCGCCAGGGACGAAGTGAGCTTGATATCAAATCGGGTATACCAGGTTTTCCGGGTGTTCAGCTGATAGCGGTATGCCGTGGTGACAGCATCTCCCCTGGGGCTGGTCAGCGTGGTATCCAGGTTCAGGGTGTCGAAATGACTGGTGTAGGGGGACCAGGCCAGTTCCGTGTTCAGAGATAGAAAAGAGAACGGATACACGCGGGCATCCATATAAATATCTGACCAGGGCCGGTTTTCGGTGTTGATTTCATCGTGTTCGTCCAGCAAACTGTAATCCTGGAAAAATTTGACCCACCCAAGTTCCCGGTAAGTATTCACCGGTTTCCCATCCTTGCCGGTTACCGGATTCCTTGCTGTGAACCGGTGGGTCAGAAACCAGCTGATTTTGTTCGATTCCTCGATATCATCCAGTTCATCGAAAAACGGCAATGTGTCCTGATCCACATGGGGAACAAAGCGATAGCCAATGCCGGGGGTGACCTGATGCTGAATTTTGTCGGAAAATGGGGTGTTTGCGGAGAACACACGATTCATCCGGGTGGTCAGATCTCCGCCGATTTCGTAGGTTTTCCGGAAGTTCAATGGGTCATCATTTCCATCAATGTCAATGAATTGGTCGGTATGATATGCCGTCCCCCGTAGGCTGATGAATGGGTGAAACGCTGCTTTGTTTCCCCAATTCACAGGGTAATAAAAGGTGGGATGGATATCCAGCCGCTGTCCGTTGATTTTGTTTTTTCCGGTCCAGGCCGGCGGCAGAAACCGTATCCTGACGGAAAAACGTGTCCAGTTGCGAATCTAAGGAATAATACAGCCCAGTCGGACCCAATTGCCGGCGTGCCGTACTGAATTCAATTCCGGGAAGAGTCTGTAATGTCGTATCGTCTGCATGCGCACGCCGTGCGGCGACATCATCATACCAGAGAGCCCTGATTGCCAGCGCATACCGGGTTGCGGTTCGGTCAAGGATTAAGCTGTTACTGCGGACCTTGTCATCGTATTCATCCAGGTCCCGGCCGAATTCTCTGGCGAACAGCTGGTTGCTGCTGTCGTATCCGGACAGTCCGTCTTTGAATTCCAGCAGATAATCCGGATCCGACACCAGATCTACATCCAGTTTGGCAAAAAATCATGAGGCAGTGCCTGGTCATTTTCATGCGCAGCCAGTATCGGTCCGAATTGGTGCGCTGAGGCGTGCTTTCAAACCGGTAGTCTCTGGTAGCGGATGTGCCGTCATCAATCTTGTCATCGGACAAATAATCCAGCTGCCATATTCCCCTGGAGTGGTCATCAGCGACATACCGGAATTCTGTACCGAGTTTAACGCCGCGGTCCGACAGGAATTCCGCATACAATGTGGCATCACTGCTGGGAGAAATGGCCCAGAAAAACGGCTGGGTATACACAAATCCCTGCCGGTCAGAGGAGGACACTTCAGGGATGAGCAAGCCGGACTGGCGCTGGGTTTTGACCGGAAACACCAGAAAGGGCGAGTACAGGGCCGGTACGTTTCTGGCCCAGAAAACCGTGTCTTTTGCAGACCCGTATCCTTCAATGGTGACGTTGACATCTTTTCCCGTGATCTTCCAGTCCGGTGTCTCTCCGTCACAGGAAGTGATGGATCCTCTTTTCGCATCATACGTGAACCGGCCGGTCTTTCGGATCTGTTCTCCGTGAATATACAGGTGGTTTTTTTGAATGAACACCGTGCCCTGATCGATCAGTCCGGTTTCCGTGGCAAGGTTCACCTGCAGAGCATTGCAGGAAATAACGTCTCCGCCGGAAATCAATTTCACATGGCCCTTGGCGGACACCTCTTTAGTGGTATTGGAAAATTCCACATAATCCGCCTCCAGGCGGGTTTGCCCGCCGGTAATGATTACCTGTGTTTTGGCGATGTAAAGGTCGGTGGTCCGGTCATATATGACCGATTCGGCGGACAGATTCCAGGATACGGCTCCGGGGTCATCGATCTTTGTCACTGCCGCCGTCCTGTCTGGCAGGCACACCAGGCAGGCGCAGCAAATCAGGAAGACACACAGAATCCGATTCGGCACATGCTGAAGCCAATGTTGATTTTCAATCAGGAAAACGCCGTTCATGAAACACCCGGTAACCAATTGCACTGTGGTAAAAATTACTGTATAAAGCCATCTTATGCGGTAAAAGTCAAGCCGGAATCCCGTGACGGACTGGAAAGGACCTTTATGACAGATTCAATCATAGATGCCATCGGCAATACCCCGGTGGTGGAAATTCAGCGGATCAATCCGGTTCCCGGTGTCAGGATTTTCGCCAAACTCGAATATATGAACCCGGGAGGTCCATCAAAGACCGGGCCGCGCTGTCTATGATTCGGGCGGGGGAACGCTCCGGCCGGCTCACCAGCGACAAGACCGTGATCGAAGCCACTTCAGGCAACACCGGTATCGGTCTGGCCATGATCTGCGCGGTCAAGGGATACCGTCTGGCTTTGACCATGGCGGAAAACGCCAGTGAGGAGCGCAAACAGATTCTCAAGGCCCGGGGGCGAAAATCATTCTGACCCCCAGGCACCTGGGATCGGACGGCGCCATTGAGGAAGCCTATCGGCTGGCCCGGGAAAATCCGGATAAATATTTCATTACGGATCAATATAACAATGAGGCCAACTGGCAGGCCCATTATTACACCACCGGCCCGGAGATCATGGGCCAGATGCCGGAAAGACCGGCCAGTGTGGTGGCGGCCGTGGGGACATCCGGTACCCTGATGGGCCTGTCCCGGTATTTCCGGGAACACAGCCCGCAAACCCGGATTGTGTGCGCAGAACCGTTTCTGGGTCACGGCATCCAGGGACTCAAGAACATGAAGGAATCCTATACCCCGGAAATTTATGACAAAACCCTTTTGGATCGGATTTATCACGTTGATGATGACCTGGCCTTTGAAACGGCCAGGCGCCTGGCCGCAGAAGAGGGATTGTTCGTGGGCATGAGTTCCGGAGCAGCCATGGCTGCGGCCATCCGGGAGGCCGAAACCCTTGAGAAGGGGGTGGTGGTGGTGATTTTCCCGGATTCCGGGAACGGTATCTGTCCACTTCTTTATTTTCAGTGAAACAGAAAGTGCTGCTGCACCTGGTTGATTCCCTGACCGGGAAAAAAAAGCAGTTCGAGCCGGTGAAACCGGACACCATCTCCATCTATACCTGTGGTCCCACCGTTTATCAGCGGCTCAATCCCGGCAATTTCAGGCGATATGTGTTCACCGACCTGCTGGTGCGGTATCTGGCATTTCACAAAATCGACGTCAACCATGTGATCAATATCACGGATTATGATGACCGTACCATTGAAGGGGCCGGTCGGTCCGGGCAGGATCTGGATGCGTTTACTCATCCGTATATCCAGCCTTTCATCGGGACCTGCACCGGCTGAAAATCAGGCCGGCCCAGGCATATCCCCGGGTGTCGGCGCATTTTGAGGATATGGCGGATCTGACCCGGAAGCTGCTGGACAAGGGGTATGCATATGAAAAACTGCATTCCGTGTATTTTGATATTTCAAAGATGGCGGAATACGGCCGTCTGTCCAAGATGGATCTCCAGAAAATCCGGGTAGGCGCCACGGTGGACCTGGATGAATATGAAAAACTCAATCCCAGGGATTTCACCTTGTTTAAGCGGGTAAGACTGTCAGAGCTGCGCCGGGGCATCGGCATGAAAACCCGGTGGGGACAGGTCCGCCCCTCGCTGCACCTTCAGTGTGCGGCCCTGTCCATGCTGTATCTGGGTGTGCCGTTCGATATTCATACCGGCAGCCGGGAGCTGGTGTTTCCCCATCATGAAAACGAGCGGGCCATTGCCCGGGCTGCTGAGGACCGGGAACTGGCCCGGGTCTGGCTGCATTGTGACCCGGTGCAGTATGACGGATCTCTGGGGCCGGCATCCATCAATGATTTGACTTTAGATACCCTGTCGGATTTGGGATGGGAGGCCGGGACCATTCGGTTTTGGCTGTTGTCCGGCCATTACCGCCGGGGACTGATGTTGTCAGAACGGTCCCTGTCTGAAGCCCAGGCCTCCTTGAACCGCATTAACCGGTGCATTGCAATGCTAGAGCGCATTCGGTCCGATGGTGTGGACGCGGAGGGGCCTCCTGACGTTGACATTGATCAGATGATCTATGATATCCGTCAGGGTATTCTGACTGCGCTGGGCGATGACCTGAAAGTTTCCGGTGCCCTGGCGGCGCTTCTGGCCGGCATCAAGGCCGTCAACACCCGGATCAGCCTGCGCAAACTCCAGGCTAAAGACGCGGACCGGATCCTGTCCGGACTGCAGGAAGTGGATCAGATTTTTCAAGTGTGCGAATTCAATCGTCAGGCATCCTGTTCCCCACAGGTACAAGACCTGATGCGGCAACGGCAGGAAGCCCGGGCAAAAAAAGAACTGGGCCACGGCGGACCGCTCAGGAATCGGTTGATCGCCATGGGAATTCCCGTTCATGACCCGAAAGTGGAGACAGACAGATGAATGTGTTTTTTTCCCTTTTTCTCATGTGGATGAGACCCAGCGAACCACGCTGAACGCCTTTTTTTCACAGTTCATTTTTTTGCCCCTGGCTCCTGATTTGTCCCAGAGCCCGGCCATGGTGCCGCTGGTGGAGAATGGCACGGCTGTCCCGTTGTTTATATCCGGACCCCGCCTGGATGAAGTGGCTTCTCAGGTCAACGTCTGGATGAACTGGGCGGCCTTGCATAAGGGCAATAAACACAACCTGAAAAATCTGATTCAGGACAACCCTTATTTGACCGATCATCTGGGGGCGGCTCCCATTCAGTCGGAGATCCGGGCAAGAATGGCCGATTCTTCACGAAAGCCGGCAGACAACCGGATGCAGACGGACCCGCTGCTGTTTTCCATTATCGCCAGGATTACGGATGCACAAAACGAAACTATTGATCAGGCGTTGACAGACCTGGAAGAAAAACAGACCGCCCTGTTTTCTCAACTCAGGGGCGATTCAGAACCGGGGCGGTCAGAAAATACCGGGTCCTTTGGGCGGGATCCGGGAGACATCATGACTCGGGCCCGGATCCGTGCCTGGGCGACCTGTGCCGTGGAAGAAAACCTGTTCTCAAAACAGTCCCCCCTGATTCTGGCGACCACCAGTGCCGCGGTGTTTGAGCAGGTGACGGCAAATGCGGCTCAGGTCATAAATGCCCTTGACATTGACGACATAAAGGTGCATGAAGATGGGTGTGATCATCAGCCGGCATGGCAGAAACAGCTGCTGAACCTGTTCGGCACCCTGGCTGACGGTCCTGCGGATGACATCCAGGCTCAAACGATGTTGAACCGCAAAGATGATGCCTGCCGCCGGACCGGCCGGATTCAGGTACAGACCGTTGAAGGGCCGGACCTTGAGAACCGCCTGAACCTGCCCGGCAGGCGGTTGCTGGTATGCCGGGTGTCATTAAAGCCATAAAAAGCTTGATTTTCGTAAAGGACATGGTATAAAAGCGTTTTTTAAATCAGTTCCGCATGAAATTGATGGAAAAATGGCGTGATAATTGCAAAAGCAATGATTTTTAATTTATTTTTTAGGAGGCTGTAAAAATGGCATTTACCCCGATTGTTGACGAATCCAAATGTGTTGGCTGTGAAGAATGTGTCGATGTTTGTCCGGTGGAAGTGTTTGAAATGCAGAATGATAAATCCGTTCCGGTCAATGCGGAAGAATGCATGGGCTGTGAAAGCTGTGTGGAAGTCTGTGAAGAAGACGCCATCGTAGTCGAGGAAGATTAGGCGCCGGATTCGATCAACCATCTGTTCTATTATGGTTGCATGGATGCCGGATGTGCCCCGGCTGGTTTCGGGGCATATCCGGCATCTTTTTTCAATACGGCAAATGACACCGGGTCGACACACTGCCCCTTTCAGAATCTCAAGGACAGGCAGCTGAGCCCGCCGTCCAGTTTCTGAAATTCAGACACATCTACGTCAATGGTGTCAAACCCATGGCCCGAAATCAGGTCTTTGGTTTTTTCAAATCCGGCCGGCACCAGGACCCGGCCGTTGATCCAGACACTGTTGGCGGCATAGGCTTCCGAATCATCCACCTTCAGTATCGTGAACCCGGCAAATTCCGGATGGGTCACAAATTCCCCCCATGCCAGCAAACGGTTGTTTTCCAGATAAGACACCCCGGTTTTCAGGTGGAGCACCGAAGTCAGCCTAACTGGAGATACCGTGTATCCGAAACCGCTCACAATCTTTGCCAGCTGGCGGATTCCTTGTTCATTGGTCCGGCCGGACAAT
>LQAJ01000061.1_pt1 | contig 97048 bp, 126 predicted proteins | sample 1535811 | NCBI WGS metagenome assembly LQAJ01 (sample SAMN04331587, study PRJNA305678) | bioreactor metagenome | isolation source: bioreactor_6 inoculated with Wadden Sea sediment 2nd replicate of a... | place: Germany: Wadden Sea, Janssand Flat | reverse complement strand
CCAAATTTTGAGTCATTCAGACAAAAAAACTGGAAGGCACAGCGCCTTCCAGTTCTCATTAAACCTAATTACTTAACCAGATCAACTGTATCGCGTGCGATCATTAATTCTTCATTTGTTGGGATAACCATAACTTTAACTTTTGAAGAAGGATCATTTACAAACGCTTCCTTACCGCGAGTAGCGTTTAGGTCTGCGCATACATTGATGCCCATGAACTCAAGACCAGCACAGATATTGCTTCTGTTGTCAGCTGAGTTTTCACCTAGACCTGCTGTAAAGATAACACCGTCTACGCCACCCATTAGAGATGCGTAAGCTGCGATGTACTTCTTAACACGGTTGTCAAATACCTTCAGCGCAAGTTCTGCTCTTTCATTGCCATCAGCAGCTGCGTTTTCAATATCACGGAAGTCAGAAGAAACGCCAGAGATACCAAATACACCAGACTTCTTATTCATCAGTGTATCCACTTCAGCGATATCCATGCCTTCTTTGTCCATAATGAACTTAACGATTGCAGGATCGATGTCACCACAACGTGTACCCATTGCAAGACCTTCAAGTGGCGTAAAGCCCATTGATGTCGCAACAGACTTACCACCGTCAATAGCTGTAACAGATGCACCGTTACCTAGGTGGCAAGAGATTAGTTTAAGCTCTTCCATTGGCTTTTCAAGCATTGCAGCCGCTCTTTGAGCAACATACTTGTGGCTTGTGCCGTGGAAACCATATCTTCTGATACCGTATTTCTCATATAGTTCATATGGAAGTGGGTAAATGTAAGACTCTGCAGGCATTGTTTGGTGGAATGCAGTATCGAATACACCAACCATTGGCACATCAAGAAGGGCTTGCATAGCTTCGATGCCCATGATGTTCGCTGGATTGTGAAGTGGTGCTAGATCGATACACTCTTTCATAGCGTCCATAACAGCATCTGTTATAACAACAGAGCCTGAGAACTTTTCACCGCCGTGAACAACACGGTGACCAACAGCTTCAATTTCTTCGATGTTTTTGATTGCACCGTACTCTTCGCTTGTAAGTGCCTTAAGAACTTCACCTAGTGCTTCCTTGTGATCATTCATAGGTACTTCAATGACTTCCTTGTCACGACCTGGGATTTCATGCTTAACTCTTGAACCCTCTAGACCGATTCTCTCTACGAGACCGATTGCCATCACTGACTCATCTGCCATATTTAGCAGCTGGTACTTTAGAGATGACGAACCACAGTTAATAACCATTACCTTCATGAAAATGGACCTCCTTGGCTTGTATATATTATTATGTATACAATAATATAATTATACAGAAAAATCGAATACCATATTCTAGCACCCATTTTTCCCACACATAGATAATTATAATTCATTCATGAATTATTTCAATACCCATTATTAAATTGAATGCCTTGAAGTTAACGTTTTCCTTCGTTGACAGAAGGCCGACTATGTTGATATATTTGACTTAGCCTTGATGTGGTCAATAATTGACCCACTCACTGCCACAGAAAATCATTCTACTAAAAAAAAATTGCTTATTATACAAAATACAATTGAACCAAGTTCAAATTGACTCAATTTAGGCTTAAATTATCTTATACGCTCACTGTATATATACATATTATGGTTAATTAATACACATCCAATTTGCACAAGGAGCTTTCATGAAACTAACAGGACTTATAACAGAGTATAATCCATTTCACAATGGACATAAATATCATTTGGAGAAATCCAAGGAGGAGACAGAAGCGGACGGTATCGTTGTCGTTATGAGTGGAAACTTTGTACAGCGCGGAACACCAGCCCTCATCGACAAATGGACCAGGGCTCAAATGGCCCTTAGCAGTGGTGCCGACCTGGTCATAGAGCTGCCCACCGTTTATGCAACAGGTAGTGCTGAAATCTTTGCCCTGGGTGCTGTGAGACTCTTACATGGTTTGAACCAGATTGACAAGGTTGTTTTTGGCTCTGAAACCGGCTCCATTGCCCCTCTTAATAAAATTGCCCACTATCTCTACAAGGAATCAGAAGCTTTCAAGGTGGCTCTTAAGACCGAACTTAACATGGGCCACGCCTTTCCTGTTGCTCGAGAACGTGCGCTGCAAAATCTTTTGATTGAAGGTAATATTCCCAGCCTACCAAACGATATCCTTGGCATAGAATACCTAAAAGCTGGCCTTCGTATGCAAACGCCTATGACATTTTCCACCATAAAACGTATGTCTAGCGCCTATCACGACACGGACACTCTAACAGCCCTCAGTAGCGCCACAGCCATTAGAAAAGCTTATTTCGACAATCAGCTTGAAGAAATCATCCATACGCTTCCTAGGGCCAGTTATGACCTTCTCAGAAGGTTTCCCGATCTCACCGTATCCCCCGACAATCTGGGAAGCTTTTTACTCTATAAACTTCGTACGAGTTCAGCTAAGTCCTTATCCAAGATTCAAGATGTTTCAGAAGGCCTTGAATACAGAATGATAGAAGCCGCTGTAAAAGCCAACACTTATGAACAACTTGTAGATCTGATCAAGACAAAACGCTATGTACGAACCCGGGTCCAGCGAGCCCTGCTAAACACCCTTTTAAACGTCGAGACCCAGTTTGTGAACAGCGTTGTACAGTCCGAATCTGCAGTTTATGCCAGAATTTTAGGCTTTAACGACACAGGACGCAAAATAATGAAGACGCTTAGAAAAACTTCCACCATTCCGCTAATAACCAATATCAACAAACACACTCATGAGGAAGCCATCATTCAGTCTATGCTGAACCTTGACACACGGGCCACAGATGTTTACACCCTCCTGCGCGGTGATGGTAAAGGGGCTCTTGATCGACTCACACAACCAGTCTATTTAAAGGACGAGGACAAATTTTAAACACCAGATAAATGATCTAAATATAAAATCCACTTACAGGCTCGCCTCTTTCTAAATAAAGGAGAGTCAGTAAGTGGATTTTTAAATTTACAGGATCTAATTTGTCTCAGATGCATGGAAAATTATTTGTCCATATCATCTAGTAATCATCGTTCTTATAGCCACTCATTTCATTGATATTTTTATCAACCGTATGAAGCAGTTCATGCAAGTTGCCCTTCACTTTTACGAGTAAATCTTCTGTATACTCATAGGCGTTTTGTCTAAGCCCTGCCGCTTGGCTCTCAGCCTCAGAAATAATTTCCTCTGCCTTCTCTTGAGCAAGACGAACAATTTCATGCTCATCAACACGTTGCCGTAAATGAGCTTCCATTTCACCAAGCATTCTTGACTCTTCATTTTTGGCATTCTCAATGATTTTCATCTCTTCTTGTTGTGCATTGGAAATCAAAGTATCTGCGGTGTTTTGAGCATCTTCAATAATTTGATTTTTCTGAGATTTAATCCATTTTACATGCTGATACTCCTCAGGCAAAAGTATATTGATCTCCCTGATGATTTCCTGAATTTCTTCTCGATCAAGCATAACTTTTCCAGTTAGGGGTATTGCGGATAGATTATCAATTTTATCTTCAAATTCTTCTAATAAGTCAAGTACTTTAAGCTCCAAATCAAATTGGCTTATGCTCATTCAATGCCACCTCCGCTTTTTTTTCTTTTTCATGGCATCCTCTACGACTTGTGGTACCAATTCGTGAATCGGACCGCCGAGTTTAAATATCTCTTTAACAATACTTGAACTAAGATAGGAATAATCTGTCGAGGTCATAAGAAAAACCGTTTCCGCCTTAGGATTAAGTTTCCTATTCATGCCCGCCATTTGAAATTCCATTTCAAAATCTGAAATGGCACGAAGGCCTTTAACTATTACGTCAACATTATTCTTATCAACATAATCAACAAGCAGACCATGAAAGCTATCCACTACGACATTATCAAGATGTGATACAACTTGTGTCAGTAAATCAACCTTCTCAGATACAGTAAACATCGGTGTCTTGCTCGTGTTGTTCGAAGCAACGACAATCACCTTGTCAAATAGCTTCGAGCTACGTTCTATAATATCTAAATGCCCTTTGGTAACAGGGTCAAAGCTGCCTGGATATACAGCTGTTTTCATTATGTCATCCTCCTGTAAATGCTTACTGCGGTGCTGCCGTACTTCTTAAATTTACCCAATTCAAAGCCCCCTATAACATCTGGATATTGAGTTTTTGAATTGTGCTCTACCACAATCATACCAGAATCATCTAAAAGACCCAATCCATCAATAGACTCAATTGTTGGTACTACGAAGCCTTTGTCATAAGGTGGGTCCATGAAGACCACATGAAAGGGCTTATCAGAACTCAAATTTTTATAGCACTCTCAACGGGTTTTACGATAAGTTTTGTCTTGCTCTTCAAATTTGCCTTATCAATATTCTTTTGAGTGACCTTTGCACATTTTGGGCTTGCTTCCACGAGGACCACTTCTTCAGCCCCGCGGCTTCCCGCTTCCAGTCCAAGAGCCCCTGACCCAGCAAAAAAGGTCAAGAACCCTCTCTCCCACAATTTCAAATTGTACTATATTAAATATGTTTTCTTTGACTCTATCAGTTGTAGGACGCGTATCAAGCCCCTCAATTGTATCAAGTTTTGTACCACGTGCCGATCCGGCTATAATTCTCACGTCTCCAACTCCTTCCTCGTTAATTTTAACAGATTTAAACATCTGATAAAACTCTATATTTCCAATTGAGCGACTTGCAAAATATCATTCAAGCCCCTTCTTCATACCATATATAGATAATCAAGAATAGAGATTTCTATATATGGTACAAAGAGAGCATATATCTATAATTTTGCAAGCGACTGAATTATTTGATTTATATTGAAAAATCTTCAAACAGCTTCGATGTGACACCCTTCACAATGCTGTCTATCTGTGGGTTATCACCTTTGGCATACTGTTTCATGACATTGATAGCCGTAGACTGAGCCACTTCTAGTATGTCGCCATGCTTAGACAAATTGGCCAGTCGAAGTTCTGGTATACCGTGTTGTCTAATCCCTAAAAGTTCTCCAGGACCTCTTAGCTCAAGATCCTTGTCCGCAATTTCAAATCCATCATTGGTCTGTACAAGGGTAGAAATCCTTTCCTTAGCTATTTTTCCTGGTTTGTCAGATGTCAAGAAGCAGTAAGATTGCCACTGACCCCTTCCAACACGCCCCCTTAACTGGTGCAGCTGACTTAGACCAAATCTCTCAGTGTTTTGAATGACCATGATTGAAGCATTGGGCACATTGATGCCAACCTCAATAACAGTTGTTGAAACAAGGATGTCAATGTCTCCGCGAGCGAAACTTCTCATAATTTTGTCTTTCTCCTGGGCCTTTATTCGTCCGTGAACCAGCCCCACTTTCAAACTTGGGAAAACTTTTTGCGAGAGTCTTTCATACAGACTCTCTGCGGATTCAATATCAAGAACATCTGAGTCCTCAACCAAGGGACAGACAAAATAAGCTTGTCGACCACTTTGTATTTCTTTTTCAACAAACTGATACATATCCCTGTATTTCTTTTTCTGAATAAAATGAGTTTTAATCTCTTTTCTTCCTGCAGGCAACTCGTCAATGACAGACACTTCCACATCACCATAAAGAATCAATGACAGGGTTCTTGGAATCGGCGTTGCAGACATAATAAGAACATCTGGTGTTTGTCCCTTGTCAGCCAGGGTGTTTCTTTGTCTTACGCCAAACCGATGCTGTTCATCGGTAATGACAAGTCCAAGATTTTCAAAATCAACATCTTTTTGAATCAGGGCATGGGTTCCAACCACCACCTGAATTTCGCCACAAGCAAGAGCATCCAGTGTCTTTTTCTTTCTCTTTGCTCTGCCCCTTTAAAAGCCCCACCGAAACCCCTAGTGGCGCCATGAGCTCCCTTAAGGATGATAATGCTGTTCTGCCAGTATTTCTGTCGGTGCCATCATGGCACTTTGATAGCCGTTTAGGATGATAAATACATAGCAAGAGCCGCTATAATCGTCTTCCCACTTCCCACATCACCCTGAACCAATCTATTCATTGTTTTTTTGCTTGTTAGATCTGCCTCAACCTGATTCCATGTTTTTTGCTGGGCTCCCGTTAACTCAAAGGCAAAGCTTTTATAAAAGACTCAACAGCATCCTTTTTCATCATTTGAACACCCAGGGTCTGGTTGAATTCTTTTTGAGATAAATCAAACCGATTTGTAAATTAAAGAGTTCTTCAAAGATCAGTCTCTTTTTTGCTCGCGCTAAAGCCTCATCATCATCAGGGTAGTGGATATTTTTCAGAGCCTCTTGAAGGGACATTAAATCCTGTTGATTTAATATAAGCTCTGGCAAAGTCTCTTCAATTTCAGAGATGCCCAAGGGTAAGGCATGACCAACAAGACCTGAAATATCCTTTTGGCTAAGCCCTTCGGTAAGAGGATAAACAGCCACTATTCTTAAGAAGTCTTTGGCATCCACTTGGCCTTGCACGCCGACTTCAGGATGGATGAATGAAATTTTTGATCCCTGACGCCTTCCAGAGCCAAATACCATGAGGCGCATGCCCATTTGATACTTGCTCTTCAAATAAACCGCATTAAAAAAAACCAGTTCTGCCTTTTGTGCTTCATCCTGCACTTGTACTTTTAACATTGCCTTGTTTCGCCCAAAGCTTCTTGTTGATGTCACGGAAACAACCTGACATATGAAGGTTCCTGTCAATTCATCTTCAATATCTGAAAAACTATGTATTTTTCTTTTGTCTATATATGATCTAGGATAAAAAGAAATTGCATCTTCTATGGTCTTAATACCAATTCTTTCGAGGCGCATGGCTTTTTTAGGTCCAATACCTTTAAGCATTTGAACATGTGTTTTAAGCATAATTTCTCTCCATTAAATTAAGCCCGCAGCGAAAGCTGCGGGCCTTTTTAATTTATTACTCTATTGAACAAATGTAGTAGTAAAGCGGTTGTCCACCACTGTAAACTTCTACTTCAAGGTCTTCGTATTTAGCTTCCAGCTCACTCGCCAGCGCTTCTGCTTGTTCTTTTTCTACATCTTCGCCATAGTAGATTGTCATGATTTCAGCGTCTTCATCAATCGCGCCATCCAGTGATTCGATTGTCACTTCGTGCAGGTCTCGACCCACTGCTGTGATTTCACCCTCTGCAACACCTAGTATATCATCCTTTTTGATTTCCTTATCGTCAAAAAGAGTGTCACGTACAGAATAAGTGATTTGAACCGTCTTGACTTCTGAAACAGCTCCAACCATTTCCTTATGGTTCTCAACAGCTTCAACAGATGGATCAAATGCCAACATGGCTGAAATTCCCTGAGGAATAGACTTACTCGGAACGACATAGACAGGTCTGTCAACAATTTGCTGGGCCTGCTGGGCCGCCAAAATAATATTACTGTTGTTTGGTAGAATAAAAATTGCATCTCCACTTATAGACTCAATGGCCTTAACAATGTCCTCCGTACTTGGATTCATTGTCTGACCACCTTCAATGACATAATCAATGCCTAGGTCTCTAAATATCTCTGCAATACCACCACCCATAGCCACAGAAATAAATCCGTATGGTTTTGGTTCTTGTTCTTCAACAGCCCCTCCCATACCCGGATGACTTTCATCCAGTATAGTGGAGTGTTGCTCTTTCATGTTCTCAATTTTTATATTGAGGAGCTCTCCGTATTCCAGAGCGCTTTGAAGGGCAATGCCCGGATCGTTTGTATGGACATGAATTTTAATCAAATCATCATCTTCTACAAACACCATGCTGTCTCCAAGAGACTGTATTTTCTCCTTGAGCGGCATGTTGGTGTCCTTGCCACCTCTTACAATGAATTCAGTGCAGTAACTAAATTTAATATCTTCAGTATTGAATGAAGACTGAGCAGATTGGGCCGATCCTGTTGACTGAGAAGCCATATGTGCCTCCAATTCATGGTCAGCGGCTTCTTTGCCCACAACAGCATCATAAAAACCTTGAATGATACAGTTAAGACCTTTACCGCCCGCATCAACCACTCCAGCCTGCTTAAGCACTTTTAAATATTCTGGTGTCTTATCTAGTGTCTCATTTGCCGTCTTAATTAGAATGTTTAATAAATCGTGGACTGGTAATTCTTCTTCAGTGTATTCCATCGCTTTGTCTGATGTTTTACGAATAACCGTTAAGATCGTACCTTCCACTGGCTTCATTACTGCTTTATAGGCTGTATCCGAAGCCTGCTTAAATGCATTTGCCAGATCGATTGAAGATAGTTTTTCTTTGCCTTCGCAGGCCTTAGAAAATCCTCTAAATATCTGTGAAAGGATTACACCTGAGTTACCTCGTGCACCCATAAGGGAGCCTTTTGAAATGGCCTTGGCCACTTTTTCAGCAGATGCACCTTCTGTTTTAAGGGCTTCTGTCAATGCTGCGTTCATTGTCAGGGACATATTTGTACCTGTGTCACCATCAGGAACTGGGAAAACATTTAATGAATCCACAAGTCCTTTATTGGAATTCAGTTCAAAGGTTCCCTGCTTAAACATCTTGAGCAGCAGATCACCATCAATATACATGATATCCAATTTACTTTCCTCCTTAGTTAAGCCTGAACTCGAACACCCTCTATATGAAGGTTAACATTCAGAACTTTCAAACCAGTTTGGTTTTCTACATTGTACTTCACTTTTTCGATGATATTTTCTGCAACGACGGATATTTTTGTACCAAACTGAATGATCACATAGAGGTCGATCGCTATGCCCTCTTCTTCCATCTGGATCGAAACGCCTTTGCTTAAATTTTCTCTTTTAAGTAGATTAACAATTCCATTTGTTGTTGATCTTGATGCCATACCGACAAGGCCATAGCACTCAATTGCAGAGGCACCTGCAATGGTTGCTACGACATCTGAATTTATGTCGATAGTGCCGATTTCATTTTCTACACGAATAGTCATAATGACCCTCCTTCGTTATTTAAAGACACTACTATTATTCTACACTTTATGAGTAAAAATCTCAACTAAAATCGAGTAAAAACTCCTATCAAGGAAAAATACTTGACAGTTTGACCACTTTTTTTTGAAATAACACTTGTATCTTTTGGAATTACCCATTATACTATCTTTTGTGGGTAAACGCACCCACCGCAATTTTGACTTGAACAACAGGGGCTACTCTGGTATTATATATATGCTTATGTTGTTTAAACGCTCGAAGGAGGTGCAAGATAAATGGCTAAAAGATGTGAAGTTTGCGGTAAAGGCAAAATGTCAGGTAACAATGTATCGCACGCTCTAAACCACACAAGAAGAACATGGACGCCAAACCTCAGAAGAGTTAAGGCTGTCGTTAACGGTTCTCCTAAGAGAATCCGAGTATGCTCTCGTTGCCTAAGATCTGGTAAAGTAGAAAGAGCTATCTAGTTCGGATGAGTCTACGGAGTCCAGTAGACTTTTGATTTTTTTTGGCATGATCATGCTAAAAACCCGCTAACCTGGTTAGCGGGTTTTCGCGTGCGCGAAAAACAAAGCATAATAAGACATGGAAAAACAATAAAGGAGGATGTTCTATCATCCATTTTTATTGTTTTTCTATTTTTTGTCTTTGTTTTACTTGCAAACACCACTTGTTTTTTGTCCCAGTATCATTTCTGAGTCACTTAATTGAACAACATACAAAATCGCAAGGCTTACGGATTTACACCTTCAGTTCAAATAAGAGCCGCGTTTGTATCTCACTTTCCTTGACTTCATCAGGATCGTTGAGATAATACTCATACCCCACCCCTGTGGCCTCATATCCATTTTCAGCTATCCACCGCATAAGAACATCATAGGCCTTTTCAAGTTCCATGTAAGGCCCCACATGGAGGGTCTGGGCGTATTTTCCCTTAGGTATTTTGCTCATTTTAATTGCATCAGTTTCCACCACGTCCTCTTGAATGGGAAATCCAATTTCAACATCTAGGTCGTCCATGTCCATGTTGAAATATCCCACAAAAGGAAGGCCCCCTGGATACTTTTCTTGGGATGACAGATGGGTTATGATCATGCCATAGGTTCTTCCAATCACATCTGGCAAGTCACTGACAGGGCATCGCCTTCTTACCGATACCACTTTCTGATCATCAAGTTCTATGAGCTCGCAGTTATACATTTCCTACCTCCTCTTGATGGTGTCCTAATCTCTCCATCCTAGCTTTCAAATCACGATTTGTCTTTGCCAATACTTCATGAAAAAAATACCCCATCCAAACATGTCAAAACACACAAAAAGACTGTGGCATCTATTACACAAACCCTTCTCCATATGAATCATATGAAAAAATCCATGAAACGCGACCACAGTCAATTATAATAACTTATTATATACAACTTATTGTTATCAATCTCTTGATTTAAAGACCAAGAGAAGTCCCTCTCTTAGCTTAATAAGGGCCTTTTCAGATGCGAAAACATTACTAATGCCTGTTGAACTACCAAGGTCCAGAGTGGCATCTGTCAGAGGGTATTCAAAGCCATGAAGATAGATTCCCTTAGCTGAACCACCAACTGGAACAATTGACATAAGTTCTCCGATCTTGCCTTGAATTTCATAGTCTGAATCAATCAAGCGGATTTCATTGCTCTCGTCCACCATACAGGCATCCACGCCCGCATCAAGAAACTTTTTAAGGAGCAATACCGTTGCAAAGGTATGATCCATTCTCGTTCCAATACAGCCAATCAAAGTCACCTTGTCTGGTTTTTGATCAATGGCAAACTCAACAGCCAGCTCAGAATCAGTAAAGTTCTTCCTAGAGGGAAACTGAATGACTTGAGCCTGTGGATGGCGGCTTAAAAAACCATCATATGAAGATATGGAATCAAAATCGCCTAAAAGCACATCGGCCTTTAGGCCAAGCTTGTCCACGTGTCGACTTCCACCATCAACAGCTATAACTTGGTCGATATCCTTCAATTTGTCCTTATAAAAGTCATAATCATGAATATCACCGTTTATGACAACCAACAAATGACTCATTCTTATCTTCCAATCTCATGTCTGAAGTCTGCCACAGCTTTCTTAACGTCTGGCTGGGCAAAAATAGCAGATCCAGCCACAATAACATTAGCACCCGCTTCAACAACCTTTTTCACATTGGAAACCTTTACGCCACCATCGACCTGAATATCAATATTTAGGCCTCGGTCATCTATCATTTTCTTAAGGCGCTTAATTTTATCAAGGCTTGATTCAATAAAGCTCTGACCGCCAAACCCAGGATTCACTGACATGATAAGGACCATGTCAAGTTCCGGTAGCACTTCTTCAAGAGTGGAAAGCGATGTTGCAGGATTCAGAGAAACCCCAGCCCTCACACCATGGCTTTTAATATTTTGAATGGTTCTATGTAGATGGGTACATGCTTCTTCATGCACTACAATAATATCTGCGCCTGCATCAACAAACCCTTCAATAAACTGGTCAGGATTTTCAATCATCAAGTGGACATCTTTAACCAGATTTGTTTTCCCCTTCAATGATTTCATAACCATTGGACCAAAAGAAATATTCGGAACAAAGTGTCCATCCATTATATCGATGTGCAAATACTCCACACCGGCTTCCTCAACTTTTTTTACATCTTCATACAGCTTTGAAAAATCTGCTGAAAGTATTGATGGTGCTAATTTTACCATGAGTTGTGCCTCCCGCTGTCCATTAAATTCTTATAAAAATATAAATAGGAATCATAACGATTCTTATGAATATGACCCGTTTCAATAGCTGCCTTCACAGCACAATCCGGCTCATTAATATGCATACAGTCATTAAAACGGCAGTGTCCCTCAAATTCTCGAAACTCTTGGAATAGGTCTGCCAACTCTGCCATATCTATAAATTTGAGATCCAGTGAAGTAAAGCCTGGCGTGTCAACCACCCAGCCACCAAAGTTTAGCTCTATAAGCTCTGTGTGACGTGTTGTATGCTTTCCGCGCTTAATTTTTTCACTTATTTCACCGGTTTTAAGCTCCAATCCAGGTTGAATAACATTGAGCATAGACGATTTGCCTACCCCTGACGGGCCTGCAAAGACAGTGATCTTGTCTTTTAAAAGTTCACGGATTGTCTCTATGCCTTCTCCTGTTTTTGTACTCGTCATCACGACGTTATAGCCTGCAAGCTCATATATTGCCTTGTATCTTTCAAACACTTCATCCCCTTGAACCAGGTCAGCTTTATTAAAGCATATAATAAGTTCTAAACCTGCATATTCACCGAGAAGAAGTATTTTATCAAGTAAATTAAGGTGCGGATCAGGGCTTTTCAGAGCAAAGACAACCACAGCTTGGTCCACGTTGGCCACAGCCGGTCTGAAGAGTTCCACATTTCGCTCTTCAATCTCCTCTATCCAACCTTCCTTTGGTTCTTCAGAAAGTATACTGATCTTAACCTTGTCACCCACAAGTGGTGTCACCTTATTTTTTTTAAAAATGCCTCTGGCCTTACATTCATATATCCCATCTGATGTTCTGACATAGTAAAAGCCTGCAATACCTTTTACAATAATTCCTTCGACCATCGGAACCCCTTTCATAGCGCTGAGCTATTTACCATTCAAATGCACATCATACGACTAAGGAGAAATGTTGTAGGCATAGCCTTTCACATTGCTTCATAATGATAATACCACTTTTGTGGACCATTAAGCCATACGATGTGCATCATAAGTTTATATTTATATTTGATATTGTGTTTAGTTAAAAGTCACTTCCATAGACTTGACTTTTAGTGCTCCAAAATAGAAATTAACCGTTGCCTTACCTGTTCCACTTACAACAACACGAACATTTTCTTCTGACTTATCGTGCTCTTTTTCATAAATGGTTTTGGTCACCCCATCTTGGATCATCTCAACACGTACAGTCTCTTTTTGCGTCGCAAAGCTCAGTGGAATAATGTAGGTCTTATCGACAAGATCATCACCTGTTCCATTTTCTGATGTTGTGCCATCACCGGCTTCTGAACCAGTCCCATCACCACCATCAAGGGTCTGATCGTCTCCATTTTCACTGCCCTTACTAATCACAACACTTACACTGGTCTTCTCTTCGACTTCGGTCCCCGAACTAATGCTTTGAATCATCGCTAGGTCTTTTCCATATGTCTCCGAGAAATTATAAGTGACATTGCCCAGTCTCAAATTCACACTGGACAAGCTTGACTTTACTTGGGCAAGTGACTTTCCAAGTAGATTTGGTACAAGGACTGTCTCAATCGGTTTGCCCTGGCTGACAACCAAATTAACACTCATGCCTTTTTCAGAATTTGATCCTGCTGCAGGATCTTGCTTTATGACAAGGCCACTTGGCAGGTCACTAAACTCATAGGCAATTTCTCCTACTTTAAGGGACTTGTTGTCAAGAACCAGCTTGGCTTCTGCAACATCTTTTGCATTAAGTTTGGAACCTTCACAAGTTCTGGTCCATTGGAAACTACCACATCAACTGTGAAGCCTTCTTTTAGTTCCACACCCGCTTCTTGTGATTGTCTAACAATGTGGTTTTTTTCCACGGCGCTGTCAAAAACATAGTCCTTAACATTGATATTTAAATTGAGACCATGAAGGGTGTCCACAGCTTCATTGTAAACCACACCTTCCAACTCAGGCATAACAACGACTTTGGGCTTCATTCTCTCCAGTACAGAGGAGAGGGTGAAGGCACCAATAACGAGAACCGCTGCAATAAGACCCGCCAGAACCACTAGAATGACGCCCACTTTACTCTTTTTCTCCTTGGGCTTTTCGTCAAACTCTTCATCTTTAATGTTGGGAATGATCATGGTCGGTGAGTCATCATCATGTACGTAAAAAGGCACATTTAACTCTGGATTCTTCGACAATTTGTCCAGATCATCAATCAACTCCCGTGCAGACTTATATCTGTTATTAGGGTCTTTCTGAATGGCTTTTAGAATAACGCTTTCAAGCCCTTTTCCAATTTCTTTATTAAACTGGCTTGGCTCAACAACTTCTTCCTTAATGTGTTTCATAGCAACAGATACTGGCATGTCTCCATCAAAGGGAAGTTTTTTTGTTGCCAGTTCATACATTAAGATACCCAGTGAATAAATATCTGATTTTTCATCAACAAAACCACCTCTGGCCTGTTCCGGTGATGAATAATGCACAGACCCAATGGCTTCTTTTGTCGTGACAATTGTCGATGATGTCACGGCTCGAGCGATTCCAAAATCCGCCACTTTAACAATGCCATCTTCATTTATCAAAATATTATGGGGTTTAATGTCCCTGTGAATGATTCTATTGGCATGAGCATGTTCCAGACCAAGTGCTATCTGCTTGGCAATTTCAATAATTTCATCATTTGGAATAAAATCTTGGTGGCCTTTAATATACTTTTTTAATGTCACACCTCTTACAAGTTCCATGACAATATATCTTACATCGCCATCCTTTCCCACATCATAAATATTAACGATGTTGGGATTTGACAGGCTGGCTGCCGCTTGAGATTCCTTTTCAAATTTTTCTACAAAATCTTCATCTGAAACAAGCTCAGGTCGAAGCACTTTGACAGCTACAAATCTATTCAACAGGAGACACTTGGCCTTAAAAACATTGGCCATACCGCCCTCTCCTATCTTCTCGATGATCTGATAGCGATTCCCAAGAATCTTTCCTATCATTTGGCTCATCAGCATTTCACTCCTTCATTTATCAACTGCATTTCACTGCTACAACTGTAATATTGTCTTGCCCGCCTGCTTCGTTTGCGCTATCCACTAGGGCATTACAAATCGCTTCAAGGGACGCTTCACTTGACATGATTTCAATAATTTCTTCTTCAGACACATGCGTTGTGAGGCCATCCGTGCATAAAAGTATGATGCCACTTTCTACAATTCTTTGAAGCAGATCAATTTTAACAGTCAGACCAGTTCCAACAGCGTTTGTCAGTATATTTTTTTGTGGATGGACGCGCGCTTGTTCCTCGGTGATGGTTCCTGCACGAACCAGCTCACCCACAAGGGAGTGATCATCCGTAATTTGCTCTAGATCCCCGTTTTTAAAAAAGTAGGCCCGACTATCACCAACATGAGCAAAGAACATCATGTCATTGTCGATCAAAAGGAGGGTCAATGTTGTGCCCATACCTTCCATATCTGAATTTGACCGCGACAGTTCATAGACCTTTGCATTGGCATGCCTAATAGATCCAAGTAAAACTTCTTCCACTTGATCTTTCGAGGCTTCTCCGCTTAACTGCTCACTAATAAAATCTTTAACCGCATCAACTGCCACACGACTTGCTACCTCACCAGCATTATGGCCCCCCATGCCATCAGCGACAACGAATAGCTTTGGTCCTTTTTCAGACACAAAGTAACAATCCTCATTGTTTGTCCTCACTTTGCCCGTGTGCGTCCTTGCATACGCCTCCATACAATCACTCCAAGCTGTCAGTTTAGTTGTTTTTAACAAGTTTACATATAAAGAATCCGTCAGTACCATGTATGTTAGGATATAAGGTCATATATCCCTTTGTATCATGCGTCCATAATTCCGGTAAAATATCTAAATCTATATTTTCTACCTTAAAATCTGGGTGGCGCTCTATGAATCTTTTTATCTGTAGTTCATTTTCCTCAGGTTCAATTGTACACGTGCTGTATACCAAATGTCCACCCGGTTTTATATACTTCGAAGCCATATCAAGCATATCCGACTGGATTTCAGCCAGCTCATATATATCATCTTCAATCTTATTGAACTTTATTTCAGGCTTTCTTCGGATAATTCCAAGGCCAGAACAAGGGGCATCAAGAAGGACAATATCAGCCTTCTCAATCAAGCTTTCATCTAGTTCTAGGGCATCTTTAAGACTTGCCTTAATGGATTTTAAGTTCATACGCTGGGCATTTTCCTCAATCTTGCTAATTTTGTGGTCATAAATGTCCCAACTTAAGACGGTGCCTTCATCGTTCATAATAGACGCAAGATGTGTAGACTTTCCACCTGGCGCCGCACACATATCAATGACAAATTGTCCAGGTCTTGGCCCTGCAATATAGCCAACAGCCTGGGCTGCAATGTCTTGTATTGTGACTTGTCCATTTTTGAAAACTTGAGACTCTGCCAGTGAACCTGCATTCTCAGTTTTTACTTTAAAGGCGTCAGGCAGGCTTGCCGGTTCCACTAAAAACCCATCAAACTCTAGACTTTTTAGAACCGCATCTCTTGTTGCCTGCATAACATTGACACGACCAATTAATTCAGGAATTTCATTGTTGCTTTTTAATAGATCTTCAGTAAACTCAGCCCCAAATCTCTTAAGCCACCTTCTGACGATCCAGTCCGGGTGTGAGTAAACCACAGTTAAATGATTTAGCAGATCTTTTTCTTTGTCAGGTAAGGTGTAAGCTTTGTCTTTTCTTAAAAAGGTCCTTAGAACCCCATTTACAAACCCACTATAGCGATTCTTATACTGTTTTGCTAGCTTAACACCCTCATTGACCGCTGCAGAATCTGGAATGTTTTCCATGAAAACGATCTGATAAATCCCCATTCTTAATATGTTTCGAATGGCTGGATCAAGTTTGTTGATACGGAAATTAATATATTGTCTAATAATATGGTCAAGTAAATTCTTATTTTCTAGAACACCATAGAGCAGTCTTGTCGTCAGCCTTCTTTCAGCTGCCTCAAGACCTGCATCTCCCAACATTCTATTGAGAACCCGATTCGAGTAACCATTCATTTTTTCGACTTCAAGAAGGGCATCCAGTGCCACTTTTCTCGCTGTAACCTTCGCCATTTAATGCCTCTTTCCAATATCTTCTACCCGATTGCAAGAACCTCTAAGTGTTTCTTATCCTCATACAAAATTATAGAGTGGGCAATCAATGATCACCCACCCGAAGGTATTCATTTTAGTCACGTGAATTTCTAAGAATAATGAACCTCAGAAGTTGAAGCGCCGCCATAGCTGCCGATGCAACATATGTCATAGCTGCTGCATTTAGGACTTTTTTGGCCCCGCTCACTTCCTCCATAGAGAGAAAACCATTCTCCTCTATTTGAACCATTGCTCTTGAACTTGCGTTAAATTCAACTGGCAAAGTCACCAAATGAAATACGACAACCGCTGAAAACAGCAGAATACCAACATTCATTAGACCCGCACTTCTTAAAATCAGTCCAAGAAATAAAAGCGGAAAGGCCGCTTTACTGCTTATGTTGACCACTGGAAAAAATGCGCTTCTAAAGCTAAGAGGCACATATCCCATATGATGCTGCAAAGCATGTCCACATTCATGGGAAGCCACTGCAATTGATGCAATGCTGTTGCCCTTGAAAATTCCAGGTGACAACCTTACCACCCTTGATCTTGGATCGTAGTGGTCAGATAAAGTACCATGAGTCATTTCGACCTTTACATCGCTGAGTCCATTCCTTCTAAGAATATGCATTGCAGCTTCTGCACCTGTCAGACCGCGCATATTTCTTATTTGTGAATACTTTTGATACGCTGATTGAACTCTGCTTTGAGCAACCATTGTCAAAATCAGTGCTGGAATGATTAGAATCATTGTTGGATCCCAAAACATATACGGCATCATGACTTTTCCTCCTTTTTCATCCTAATGGATACATGATCACTCAGGCATTAACCTAAACTACCCCGCATGGAACGTCATGTCCCAATATATATTGAGAAATATGCATTCTCTTGCTGTTCGGAAATTGCAGGATTTGCACATTCACAATACCATCTTTTGCCTGGACATATAGACCCGTCTTGTCGACTTTTAGGATCTCGCCAACCTGTCCAGAAACTTTTTCTTCATCAATCACAGCTGTGAAGATTTTCATTGTCTTCCCTTCAAACTTTGTGTATGATGACGGCCATGGATTAAGGCCTCTGATTTTATTTATAATACTTTGCGCACTTGTATTCCAGTCAATAAGTCCCATTGATCTGTCAAGCAGTGGCGCATATGTGCTCTTAGAATCATCTTGTGGCGTACGTGGTGCCTTGTTTTCATCTATAAGACTCAAAGTTGTCTCTAGAAGACGTCCACCCTCATTCATCAAAATATCATGCAACTGACCACAGTCCATATCGTCTGTGATTTCAACTTCAACTTTTTCTATCATGTCCCCTGTGTCAAGCCCCACATCCATATACATGGTTGTAACACCTGTTCGCTTTTCACCTTGGACAATGGCCCAATTAATTGGTGATGCGCCTCTGTATTTTGGAAGCAATGAAGCATGGACATTCACGCAACCCTTAGGGGGAATATCAAGTATTTCTTTTGATAAGATTTGACCATAAGCCACAACGACAATAAGGTCTGGGGCCAACTCTCTTAATATTTCAACATTTTCCTGAGTTTTTAATTTTTCAGGCTGGTAAACTGCTATGTCATGTTCCAGCGCCTTGACTTTAACCGGCGGTGGGGACAACTTTTTGCCCCGGCCTTTGGGTCTATCTGGTTGGGTGAATACCCCCACAACCTCATGGTTCTTTAGGCAGGCTTCAAGGCTAGGCACTGCGTAATCCGGTGTTCCCATAAATACGATTTTCAATTTATTCAGCCTCCACATACTCAATGACTTTGTCAGTAAACAGAACGCCGTTTAAGTGATCAATTTCATGGCATAATGCTCTGGCAAGAAGGCCAGTGCCCTCTATTGTGTATGCTTGTCCCTTTTCATTAAGCGCCTTTACAACAACGCGGGCTGGTCTTTTTACAACGCCAGCCTTACCCGGTAGACTCAAGCAGCCTTCAACTTCTTCTTGTTCCCCTTCTTGATCTATTATTTCAGGGTTTACAAGAACTTTTACGCCACTTTCATCATAAATATCTATAACGACAACCCTCTTAAGGATACCAACTTGGGGCGCCGCAAGGCCAACACCGTCAGCATCATACATTGTCTCAATCATATCTTCAATCAGACCTTGTATTTTAGGATCAACCGTATCGATTTCTCTAGATTTTTTCTCAGCACCGGATCATCGTCCGTGCGTATTGTGCGTATTGCCATTATAATGTCCTCCCAACTACAATATGTTCACTGCATCAATATCAACGCTGACAGCTGTTTCACCAACCACGAGCTTCTGCTTTTGATCCAGACACACACTTCGAAGTATTTCAGCGACAGCGTCTCCATCAGAGTAATCTGACTTTATGAGTATTTGCCATCTGTACTTCCCTTTTATTTTACTATATATTGCTGGGTTCGGGCCCAGTAATTGCACTTTTTTTTAATTTATTTTTAATAAATTCAGCTTGCAAGGGTTCATATAACCGCTGGGCGGTTTTGGTCACATTATTTTCATTTATACCACTGATCAATATATTTGAAAGTCTCTGATAAGGTGGATAATTATAAACCTTTCTAAGTTCTGCTTCTGACTCTATAAAGCCTGCGTGATCGTGTTCACATGCTGCTTGTACAGCATAGTGCTCCGGAGTATAAGTTTGAATAACGACCTCGCCTGGATGGTTCCCACGACCTGCACGACCTGCCACTTGGGTTAAAATCTGAAAGGCTCTTTCACCAGACTGGAAGTCAGGTAAATTGAGCAGAACATCAGCTGACAAAACTCCAACCAAGGTGACATTCTCAAAATCCAGCCCTTTTGTAACCATTTGTGTCCCTATTAAAATATCTGTTTCCCTCTTGTCAAAACGATCAAGTATAGTCTCCATACTGCCCTTGCGACTGACAGACTGTCTATCAAGACGGTCTACCCGAGCACTGGGAAAGGCTTGTCTTGTCAATTCTTCAACCTTTTCTGTCCCCGTCCCAAAGAATTTAAAATACCCACTATCACAAGATGGACATTTCTTAGGCACATGGATGGAGTAACCGCAGTAATGACAACTGGCCCGTCCTTGATTTTTATGGAAGGTTAGGGATATTTCGCAGTTAGGGCACTTCAAACTGAAACCGCAAGACCTGCAAGAAACAAATGTGGAATGTCCCTTCCTGTTTAGGAATAGAATAACCTGCTCCTTCTTATCCAAGCGATCACCAATGGCCTCGAAAAGTCTTTCGCTAAATATGGTTTTGTTGCCCATGGCCAGTTCATGTCGCATATCAACAATTTCAACATCAGGCATTATTTGATCATTAAATCTTGCCTTTAATTCCACACGCTTATAGTCTTTGGCCTCTACATGATGCACAGTTTCCAAACTTGGTGTCGCCGAGCCCAAAACAATAGGCGCCCTGTGGAGTTGCCCGAGCTTTCTTGCCACTTCCACCGCCCTATATTTTGGATTCTGATCAGACTTATAAGCATTGTCATGTTCTTCATCGAGTATAATAAGGCCCAAATCAAGACAGGGGCAAAAAGCGCTGACCGGGCACCGATAATTATATTCAACTCACCGCGCTTTACAGCCTTCCACTGGTCAAACCGCTCTCCTAATGATAATTTACTATGAAAAACAGCCACCTGACCACTAAAACGATTGACAAATTTGCTCACAATTTGTGGGGTTAATGATATTTCAGGAACCAGAACCAGACACTGTTTGTTAAGATCCAAGACATCTTCAGCTAATTTCATATAGACTTCTGTCTTGCCACTCCCAGTCACACCATGGAGCAAATATGTCTGTGAATTTTCAAGCTTCACATCCTGTCTTATAACTTCATAGGCTTGGTTCTGAGCTTCATTTAAAGTCACTGCAGTGTTTTCATCGCGCATGTAGTGCTTTGGCGCCCTGAAAATCGTCACATCATCTGAGGCCACAAACTCCATCTGCTCAAGTTTTCGAATAACACTTGCCGAAACACGACACGCCTTGGTCACCTCTGCCTGTAAGACTGATCGATTCCTGCGTGACAAATAATTGATAACTCTTATTTGAGCCGAATTATTAGCCGGAATAGCTGCCAGGGCCTTTTTCGCGGTCTACTTTCAATTGAATGTGTTTTTTTATTTGATCACTTACCTGTGTCTCAAAGGTTTCTCTTTTTTCAAGCACACCATTTTTTATATAAGATCTTAATTTATAATCAGATATTTCGTCAAAATCTTCCCGTTGTAGAGCCTCTCCAGAATCAAACACCCGGAGCAATTCATCCTCCAAAATCTGATTACGACCTTGGTCTGTTATGACGTATGTCGTTTGTCTTTTAAGACTGGTGCCTGCCGGCATAATAGCTTGAAGGGCTTCAGAATACGTGCACAAATATCTATTTCTTAACCAAGAAACCAGTTCAAGCTGTTTTTTATCTATATGAATATCTTCATCTAAGAAATGAGTGATACTTTTTATCCTCTTAAAGGTCGTCGTATCAGAAAAGCTAAAAATTATGCCCTCCATCATACGGTTTCCCATACCAAATGGGACCATAACCTTCATGCCTATTTGGGCTATAAGTGCCTTATCCTCTGGCACCCTATAGGTATAGGTTTGATCCACTTCTCTCGATGCATTTGTTAGCGCCACTTGGGCGAACTGCTTCGACATATGACCACTCCTAGTCATGTATTATCACTGAAAATCACAAAAGGCTTACGTATTTATTATATCACGTAAGCCTTGCTCTTAAGAATTTTCACGCACTCTGCAGGCGACATTCCAATTTCACTTATTATGCCTTATCCATAAGTCTTGCTACGGTGTTCATGATTTCAAATGCCGCTTCATCCTTCGTCATCATGTCAAAGCTGTGTTTCTTACCGCTTTTTTCAATGATTTGAATAACATTTGTATCACCTTCAAAACCAGCACCTGCTTGACTCACATCGTTTGCAACGATCATATCAAGATTCTTCTTCTCAATTTTTTTATGGCATTGGCTTCAACATCATTTGTTTCCGCTGCAAAGCCAACTAAAAATTGACCATCACGTTTTACAGAGCCAACGCCAAGTAATACATCTGGTGTACGCACCAGAGGAATACTCATATCATCGTCTGACTTTTTCAGCTTTTTGTCAGCCATATGTTCTGGCTTATAATCAGCAATCGCTGCAGCGCCAATTACTATGTCTGCATCAAGATGCTTTTGAACAGCTTCGTTCATAGCTTCGGCTGAATCGACAGATACCCGATTCACACCTGCAGGCACCGACAGATTTGTTGGTCCTGAAACAAGTGTTACATCAGCGCCCATATGGGCCGCATGTCTTGCTAGAGCATACCCCATTTTTCCTGAAGATCTATTGGTAAGATACCTAACAGGATCAATACGCTCGACTGTTGGACCAGCTGTCACAAGAACTTTTTTCCCTTTCAGGACATCGCTTCTTAAAAGAACATGTTCCACGTATTCGACAATATCTTCTGGTGAAGCCAACTTCCCAACACCAATATCACCACAGGCCAGACGACCCGATGCAGGTTCAATAAACTCAACCCCCAGCTCTTTTAGAGCCTGGATATTTCGCTGAACCACTGGGTTTAAATACATGTTCGTATTCATTGCAGGGGCAACCACAACTGGCGCAGTCGTTGCCATGACAGTTGTGGACAGCATGTCATCTGCTATACCACCTATCATTTTTCCGATTATATTGGCCGTGGCTGGCGCAATTAGAAACACATCCGCCTTTTGGGCCAAAGAAATATGTTCCGTGTCCCATGTCTTTGGTTCATCAAACATGTCTGTGACAACTGGATTATTTGCTATGGCTTGGAAAGTGACCGGGGATACAAACTGCTGGGCATTTTTAGTCATAACTACATTGACTTCTATGCCTTTTTTACGCAAACGGCTGACAACATCTACAGCCTTGTATACAGCTATACCGCCTGTAACGCCAAGTACGACAGATTTCCCTTTTAACATGGGATCACCTACTCTGATTTAGGGATTTCTACATGAACAACGTCTTCGAGTTCTGTTGCATCAACTGCTTCAACTGCTTCTACCTTTGATTCGTAAATTTCTTGTGTTGCGATGGAAACCGGCTTCATAGAACTCGCCGTCGTTAGCGGTTCTGATCCGTCGATGATTTGTCTTGCTCTTTTGAAGCCGCAATGACTAGTGAATATCTGCTACCTGTCATTTCTAGCAGCTCTGTGATTGATGGTTTAAGCATATTACTCTCGCTCTCCTTTAAATTCATTTATAAGTTCTTCAATGTTTTCAACAACACGATGAGACTCTGCTTCTATTATTGAAACAAGGGTGTCCGTAGCCTTATCGACTTTATCATTGATGATATAATAATCATACTTTTCGATATAGTCAATCTCAGAAAATGCACTCGAAAATCTTTTTTCAAGCGTTTCTGCAGTTTCTGAACCCCTGCCGATAATTCTATTTTTAAGTTCTTTCATAGAAGGTGGCAGGACAAACACAAATACCCCTTCAGGGTATTTTTCTCTAACTTGCATAGCGCCTTGAATATCTATTTCAAGTAGAACGTTTCGACCTTCAAGCAGTTCATCCATTACAAATTTCTTTGGTGTTCCATAGAAGTTATCATAGACCTGGGCGTGCTCTAAGAACTCGCCTTCTTCGATCATTTCCTTAAACTTGTCCTTCTTAAGGAAGAAGTAGTTTACACCTTCGACCTCACCATCACGTGGACTGCGTGTCGTTGCAGATATAGATACGGTTATATCATCGCCTCTGCGGCTTAACAGTTCTTTGCATATTGTGCCTTTTCCAGCACCAGATGGTCCAGATACGACCAATAATAGCCCTCTACGCTTCATAGATAACCCCTTCAGATACTTTATTGTTCAAGAATAACTTGAGATCACATTTGAACATTTGCCTAATAAAACCCTGAAGACATTGAATTCACATGGCTTCAGCTAGTAATTTCAAGTGCGATTCCATCACCAAGTTAAACTTTGCAATCTCTATTAAACCATGAAATCGCCTTCCATTCAACAGCATTTTAACGGTTTATTCGATATTTTGTATCTGTTCCCTGATCTTTTCCACTTCGCTCTTCATTTCAATTACATAATTGGAAATATCAATATCAGGAGATTTTGAGCCAATTGTGTTCACTTCTCTGTTGAGTTCCTGAACAAGGAAGTCTAGCTTTCTACCAACACTGCCGCCTTTTTCCAAAAAGTGATTCAATTGATCAAAATGGCTATAAAGGCGGGTAACCTCTTCAGCGATGCTCGTCTTGTCTGCGTAAACTGCAACTTCATGGATGATTCTGTCTTCGTCCACTTCCACTTCACCATCTAGAAGTTCATGAATTCGTTCTGTCATCTTGCTTTTGTGATTTTGAACAATATCCGGAACAAGCGCTTCTATTGAAGCCAGCATGGTCTTTATGCTTTCCACACGATTGATAACATCAATCTTTAGCTTTCCACCTTCAACGTCTCTCATATGTTCAACTGAGACAAGCGCTCTTTTTAAAGACTCCTCCATAACAAGCCAAACCGCTTCTTGATCAGTTTCCTCATAAGTGATTTCAAGGGCATCTGGGAATTTTGATAACAGTCCCAGTGAAATGGTCTCTTTGACATCATACTTGTCTTTAATGCTAGAAAGCGCCCTGTGGTACTGGTCTAGTACAGCAAAGTTGGGTTCAATATTATAGTCATTTTTTATAATTTCTTCGTAGTTGATGTATACTTCAACACGCCCTCGATTTATTTTTTCCTTAATCAGGGATTTCATTCTTTCTTCAAGTGCAATGAGTTTTTTAGGCATTTTGATGATGATATCACAGTATCTATGGTTGACTGTCTTCATCTCAGCGGTTATCTTATAATTTTCATTTTCAAATTCACCACGGCCATAGCCGGTCATACTTAAAATCATGGGAGTCCCTCCATTTGTTTTGACAAGTATCCAAAAAGGCCTTGTCTTCTTATATGTCTTTTGCCTTGTGCCCACTGTACGCTTTAAGGCTCATAATAATAGAAACCTTCTGCAACAAGGACTGCATTTCCTTCCATAATAATTTCATCATTATCATTCTTAGAAATTTGCAGAATACCCCCGGGCACATGAACAGTTACCTTGTCTGTGACCCGTTTCAGTTTGTTGGCCGCATAAAAAGATGCACAGGCACCAGTTCCGCAAGCCAGCGTGGCTCCTGCCCCTCTTTCCCAGGTTGCAACCCGCAGGGTCTCACTATCAATCACATGAACGAAATTTACATTTGTCTTTTCTGGATAAATCTTATGCTTTTCAATCTTAGGTCCTAAATGACAAACGGTCTTTTGGTTAAAGTCATCATCAAATACCATGGTATGGGGAACCCCTACCCGCATGCTTGTAAGCTTGAGTTTTTGACCATCCAAATCGACTTCCTGGTTTTCAAAAGTATCTTTATCGCATATAACAGGCACTTCACTAGCTATTACATGAGCCTTTCCCATATTGACTTTCACATCAATTAAGACATCATCTTTAAGCTTTAGTTCAATCTTTTGCGTTCCTGCCAAGGTCTCAACATCAAAGCACTTTCCCGAAACAAGGCCTTCCTCATAGACAAAGCGACTAAAACACCTCACGCCATTTCCACACATTTCAGCCACACTGCCATCTGCATTGTAAAAAATCATTCTGACATCATCTGATTCTGATGGTGCAGCTATCATCAGCCCATCAGCCCGACCCCAAATGACGATCACAAATGCTTTTTGCGAATGCACTTAAATCATTTGGAAGATCCTCTGAAAATGCCATGATGACAAAATCATTGCCTGCCCCATGCATCTTCTTGAACTTGATCTTCATACCTTCACCTCAATTCATCTGTTTATCCTGTCTGTAAGACTTCTCATAGCTTTTATATCAGGATTTAACACTTCCTATATTTTAACACATATAGCCACACATTTCAGCTTTACAACCGAATTTGCATAAGTTTGACGACTTTCATTTTACTGCAAACAGTGGTATACTTGAGGGCAGGTTTTAAATAGCCAAAGGAGGTAACACATGGCTTACGATGGAATACTCATGGCAAGTCTTGCAGACGAACTCAACGATCGTCTCTCAGGCAGCCGTATAGATAAAATTCACCAGCCAGAGCCCGATGCTCTGGTTATTCATATTAAGGCGCCAGGAGAAAAACTCAAACTCTATATTTCAGCCAATTCTAATCTTCCCCATATGACCCTAATAGAAAGGAAGATGGACAACCCGCTAAAGGCCCTATGTTTTGTATGCTGCTCAGAAAACACATGGCTGGCGGAAGGGTGCTAAGTGTTCGTCAGCATGCACTCGAGAGAGTGATTTGCATAGATGTGGAGTCTAGAAACGAACTGGGCGACCTGGCCGTGAAACGTCTCATTATAGAAATTATGGGCAAACACTCTAATATCATTCTCATTGATGCTGAAGATGACACCATCTTAGATAGTATTAAGAGAATTCCTTTTAGCGTTTCCCGCTTAAGACAAATTTTACCGGGCCTCAAGTATGAGCTTCTTGTAACAGATAAAGAAAATCTGCGTCTTTCAGAAAAGGTTGATTTTTTAAACCGCATCCACAACACCACGAAGGCAACCAAGATTTTTAAATGGATCTATATGACCTATCAGGGCTTCAGTCCTGCAATTTCTAGATCTATTTGTTTTGAAGCAAATATACCTGAAAATGCCGACGTCAAAGAGTTGACTCAATCCCAGCTGGATACACTTTGGGCTGGTCTAGATAAAATTAAGACGGCTATCAGGGAAAAAAATTACTCCCCTGTAATTGTTAAGGAAAATGAAACTGGAAAATACATGGACTTGTCGGCCTTTCGACTTAACCACTACTTGGCACCAGAATTTGAAACGGTGGAAAAAAATAGAATCACAGATGTTATTGAAGAGTATTATGAGAAAAAGATCAGGTTAACCGTATGCTTCATAAAACGCAAACCTGCGCAAGTTTCTTTCTCAAAGAATTGACAGGCTTCTAAATAAATTACAGAAGTTAAAGGAAGAACAACTTTATGCTGAAAACGCTGAGGAATCAAAGATCTATGGAGAACTCATACTTGCCAACCTCTACCAGATAGAAAAGGGCATGCACGAGGTCAAAGTTGTCAATTATTATGACCCTGATTCTAAGGAAATCATAATAAAACTCGATTCAAGGCGAACACCTTCAGAAAATTCTCAGAAGTATTTTAAAAAATACAACAAACTCAAGACGGCTCAAGATAAATTGGCTATCCAAATTGAGGAAGCCGAGGCGGATCTGGCTTATCTGGAACAAGTTCAGTCAGCTGTTGAATTGTCTTCTGATCCAGCCAACATTGAAGAAATACGACAGGAACTGATTGAGTCAGGCATACTAAAGAAAAAACACCAAAGCAAGACAAAAAAGAGATCTAAGTTTGAGCCCCTAACCTATATGTCCAGTGAGGGCTTTGAAATACTGGTTGGTAAAAACAACCTTCAAAACGATTATCTTACCCTGAAGCTGGCATCAAATAAAGACATGTGGCTCCATACCAAAATCATCCCCGGCTCCCATGTTATTATACGAACCAAGGGTGAAGATGTGCCAGAGCAGACCATTTACGAAGCGGCCTGCATAGCAGCATGGCACTCAAAGGGACGCCTGTCAGGTCAAGTCCCAGTAGACTATACGCCTGTTAAACACGTCAGCAAGCCGAGTGGTGCCAAACCAGGCATGGTCATTTATACGACAAATCAGACCCTATACGTCACACCTGACCAAGAGAAAGTTGAATCTCTTAGAAAGGCGTAATGCCGTCAAAGACTTATATTACAAAGTCTTTTATTTAATAAGGGTCAAATACACAAACTAAAAAACCGCCTAGGTCATGTCATTAGCATACATGATATAGGCGGTTTTTATCATTGTTCAAGTTAAAATCATTCCGTTTTGGTCTTGCCCTGATAAATACAAACCTCATTGGCATTGTCCGTTTCATTTAGGTGTACCTTAATGATTTCCGAGCTTGAAGACGGAACATTTTTGCCCACATAGTCCGGACGAATCGGAAATTCTCTGTGTCCCCTGTCTATTAATACTGCCAGTTGAATAGACTTAGGTCGACCAATGTCTATAAGGGCGTCCATAGCCGCACGCACTGTTCTACCAGTAAAAATAACATCATCCACTAGAACGACGATTTTCCCCGTTATATCTACACTGATATCAGATCCCTTAAAGACCGCTTGCTTGTCAATTTCCGTCAAATCATCTCGATATAGGGTTATGTCAAGAGACCCCACTGGAACAGTGTCCCCTTCTATCATTTCAATCTTTTCAGCTATCGTTTTTGCAAGGGGGACTCCGCGTGACCGAATGCCCACTAAAATAACATCATGAACCCCTTTGTTTTTTTCAATAATTTCATGTGCAAGGCGGGTCAGCGATCTGTTCATTGCTTTTTCGTCAAGTATTCTTGCTTTAAACTCCATGAAATATTATCCCCTTTCCACTGATTCAATTTTCCCTAGTATGGTTTTAAAGTATTCTGGAAGGTCCGAGTCAAATTCCATGTACTCCCCTGTTCGTGGATGCTCAAACCCCAGCATTTTTGCATGAAGAAGCTGTCCTTCGTGCTTTATTTTTCCTTGCTTTTTCCCGTAAACCGGATCACCTAAGAGCGGGTGACCAATATGGGTCATATGGACACGAATTTGATGTGTCCGCCCCGTTTCCAGCCTCAGCTCCACAACCGTGTAGTTTTTAAAGCGCTGAACCACCTTATAATGGGTTACGGCTTCTTTGCCTCCTGCAACCACAGCCATTTTAAGCCGGTCTTTAGGATTTCTTGCTATAGGTGCATTGATCGTGCCTTCATCTTTAGAAACTTTTCCATGAACCACAGCCAAATAAACCCGCTTTGTGGTTTTGGCTTTGAGCTGGCTTGCCAGACTATTATGGGCCTGGTTGTCTTTGGCTATCATAAGTATGCCTGATGTGTCCTTGTCTATCCTGTGGACGATACCTGGCCTTATAACCCCATTAATAGACGATAAATGGTCTACATGGTACATCAGCGCATTAACAAGGGTTCCTGAGTAGTTTCCTGGTGCAGGATGAACGACCATCCCCTGTGGTTTATTGACAATCATTAGACATTCATCTTCATATACAATTTCAACGGGTATATCTTCTGCTTCCACCTTGAGAACCTCTGGTTCAGGCACTTGAATGGAAACTTCCATGTCTTCTTCTAGCTTGATGTTCTTCTTTGTGATAGGCTGGCCATTAATACTAACACGACCATCCTTAATCAGCTTTTGTATGTATGATCTTGACACATTGTCGATGGCTTTACCCAAATATGTATCAATTCTTTCTCCTGCTTCTTCTGGTTCTATAATAAATGAAAATATATTCACATTAAACTCCCTAAAGTATGAACGCCATGCAAAAACTGTCTTTTAATTGTCACTTGCCAGCAGTCCATTCAAATTCTATCCTTGATATAAAATCTAAAAGACTGCCAAGGGCAGTCTTTTATTACAAACTTGTATTCTATATAAGCTATTATAGCTGTATTTCAAGCGTGTATCAAGTGCTAAAGAGCTTCATATTCCGGTCTGAGCATGGAATAGATTTTCACAGACTCATATTTGTCACCAAGGCGGGCTGCATCTCTAAGTATACCTTCATATACAAAGCCTGCAGACTCATAAGCCTTTTGTGCGATTTTATTGTGAACGCGTACATCCAGCCATACCCGGTGGGCATTCATCTCTTCAAAGGCCATCTTAATAGCCAAGTTCAAGGCTTCACTTCCATAGCCCTGCTCTTTTACAGACACGGCTATACGCCTAATTTCAACTGCATGATCAATGTTCTTTAGCCCAGCTAAAATCATGTAGCCCACAGGTGATTTGGATGCGTTTTCTTCGATAATCAAATGGATAATGTCTGGGTGCTTCATCATTGCTAGGTGTTCTTCTGGAGAATTTTGTCCAATGAACTTTGTATGCATAGCATCTTGTTCTGTTTGCATTATGTAATTTAAGTCACCGTTCTCAGTTTTTCTTACCTTAATTTTTTCACCAATCATTAAATATGAATGCATTGTCATTCCCCCTTTTCACTTATTATACCCTATGGTGTATACTGTTAATAATGAATTTTTTTGATAATATTCAAAATGATTCGGCTGAGTTCATAGTGCCTTTTGTGGTATCAATATAATAAGAGCATCTAGGAGGTTTAAAAGATTATGAAATCTCAATCCGTTTTTGTCACACTTATCTGGCTGATCATCCTAACACTTACACTTCAAGGGGCTGGTTTTGCCGACAACATACCAGATGAGCTTGGCCAAGTTGAGGCTGAGCTTGATGTAAACACCCCCATGTTTTGGATATGGAACGAGGATTTAGAACTTCTTCAGGCTCCGCGGACCCTGACACAGAAATGATATACCTGGCATCATTGACCAAAGCTTATACCTTAAATGCCTTTATGAAAAACTTCAAATCAGAAATAACCATTTCTGTGGACACGCCATACAACTATTCAAAGGTCAAAATCGGTGACACCATCTCCTATGTGGATGCCATTACAGCCCTCCTTGTTAGGTCCTGTAACACGGTTGCCGAAAACATGCTGGACGGACCTCCAAAAGAAGGCTTTGTATCAAGTTCTGGTCTGCCTGTGGAGATAGATGGTGTGCGCTACGAGAACATGGACACACCAACAAATGTTTTGAATGCTTTTGTGGAAAACGAAAACCTCATTGAAATTTACGAGCGCATCTACGACGGCCGATTTGGACATACGACTTATCGCAAGTGGACCGTTTATGAGGACTTAAACTTTTGCTTTATAAAGACGGGGTTTACAAACCAGGCTGGTCGCTGTGTTTTCATTAAAACCAACCATCATTATTTCTTATTCGTCGGTTGGAAAAAGCACTCTGACCTTGTTAGAGATTCCATTTCTATGGTACGCATGTATGAAAAAGACCATGACCCTTGTGATTTAAAATCACTGGGCAAGGCTTATATAAAAGAAGCTCCATCTCAGGAGTGACCTTTAAAACACATAAAAAAAGCAACCCCTAACACGTCAAAACGTGTTTGGGGTTGCTTTTATCTTTAAGGATAAATCTCATTGTACCACTTATTTATAAGGCACTTTCCAAATTCTTTGGACACAGGAATCTGAGTTCAATTAAGCCTTTTCAATGTAAATCTTCACATCATGACCATTTAGAGTAAACTCTTCAGCTAAGTCATGTGCTTTTTCGTCAAGTTCAACTGTAAGTGTCTCACTTTTGATGAAGTCCTCATGTGCCTTAAGACCAGCTGCAAACTCTTCATCTGACATGTAGCAAATCTTGATATTGTCTGTCACTTCGAAATCATTCGCCTTACGCTGCTGCTGAACTCTCGAAACAAATTCTCTTGCATACCCTTCATTGATTAGGGCTTCATTTAGAGTTGTGTCTAGGATGATGAAGACATTGTTTTCAACACCAACAGTGAAACCCTCTTTTGAATCAATAGCAACAAGAATATGCTCTGATGTCGCTTCAAAAGTATCGCCATTGCCAAGGTCTATCACGACAGTCTCACCTGCGTCTAGCTTTGGCGCCACAACACTTGCGTCAAGTCCTTTAAGGGCTTTTCCGAAAAGTCCCATGTTCTTGCCAAGCAGAGGACCTAGAACACGGAAGTTTGGCTTGAGTGTGAAATTCATGTATTCATTCAGACTCTTAGCAAACTCAACTTCCTTCACATTAAGTTCCTCTTGTACAAGAGGAACAAGATCACTAATAAGCGCCTCGTAATTGCCATCTACAAGAACCTTTTGAATTGGCTGTCGCACTTTAATCTTAACGGATTCGCGTGCACCACGACCCAGGCGAACCAGTTCACGAACCAAGTCCATTTTTCTTCAACACGAAGATCAATCTGATCTGCATCTGCCACAGGGAAGTCAGAAAGATGTACCGACTGATCCGCTGTCAGGTTGCGGTAAATCTCTTCTGATGTGTATGGTGCAATGGCGCAGCGAGTTGAGCCACTGTTTTAAGAACTTCCCATGTCGTTCTGTATACAGATTTTTTATCATCAGTAAGCTCAGTGCTCCAGAAACGTCTTCTTGAACGACGAATATACCAGTTTGAAAGATCCTCATTTACGAATTCTTGAATCTTACGAACCGCTTTGGTTGTATCAAATGCGTCCAGGTCTTCTGTAACATTTTTAACAAGTGAGTTAAGCTTAGAAAGAATCCAACGATCCAGTTCTGGTCTATCAGATGGAGCAATATTGAAATCTGACGCATCAACACCATCTGTGTTGGCATAAAGCGTAAAGAAGTTGTATACGTTCTTAAATGTGCTAAAGAACTTTGAGTTTACTTCCTTAACACCTTCTTCATCAAACTTAGTAGGCACCCATGCTGGTGACACATAGTACATGTACCAACGCACAACGTCTGCACCATACTTGTCGAAGAGTTCAAGGGCATCTACCGTGTTGCCTCTTGACTTAGACATTTTCTTGCCTTCTTTATCCAGGATAAGGTCGTTTACAAGAACATTCTTATAAGGTGCCTTACCTGTTACAAATGTCGAAATAGCAAGAAGTGAGTAGAACCAACCACGTGTCTGGTCAATCCCTTCACAGATAAAGTCCGCTGGGAACACAGTGTCAAAGATATCTTCATTTTCAAATGGCCAGTGCTGTTGCGCAAACGGCATTGCCCCACTGTCAAACCAGCAGTCGATAACATCTGGTACACGTGTCATATTACCACCACAATTACATGTTAGGTGAACATCATCAACATATGGGCGGTGAAGTTCAATCGACTCATCAATATCTTCTTTGGCTCTATCAACCAGTTCTTTTCTCGAACCGACAGATGTCAATTCTCCACAATCGTCACAACGCCAGATGTTAAGAGGCGTGCCCCAATATCTCGAACGAGAGATGGCCCAGTCATTGAGGTTTTCCAGCCAGTTGCCGAAACGCTTTTCCCCTACATGGGCTGGATGCCAGTTAACGCCATTGTTGTTTTCGATCAACTGGTCCTTTAGACGCGTCATTTCGATGTACCAGCTTGGCTTAGCATAGTATAAAAGTGGCGTCTTGCATCTCCAGCAGTGCGGATAATTGTGCTGAATTGTTTCTTTCTTATAAAGTTTGCCTTGTTCTTTTAACCAGATAACAATCTCTGGGTCAGCGTCCATAACAAACTTGCCTGCCCAAGGTGTTTCTGTATACTTGCCGTCTTCATCAACTGGTTGAAGCACAGGCAGACCATATTTGACACCAACGTTGTAGTCATCTTCACCAAATGCAGGGGCTGTATGAACGATACCAGTACCGTCTTCCGTTGTTACATAATCCCCTAAAGTGACAAAGAAGGCCTTCTTATCTGTTTCCACAAATGGCATAAGCTGTTCGTACTCAATGCCTTCAAGACTCTCCCCCTTGAATTCTTCAAGGATTTCGATGTCTTCACCCATAACTTTTGGAGCCAATGTTTTCTCAACGATAAAGATCTCGTCATTTTGCTTAACCTTTACGTAAGTTTCCTTTGGATTCACTGTGATACAAACATTTGAAGCCAGTGTCCAAGGTGTTGTTGTCCATACAAGGAAATACTCGTCTGCATCCTTACGCTTCATCTTTACTGTAACTGTTGTTGTCTTCTTTTCCTGGTAGCCCTGAGCAACTTCGTGAGATGCCAGACCAGTGCCACAGCGCGAACAGTACGGTAGAATTTTATGACCTTCATAGATCATGTTTTCATCAAAGAACTTTTTAAGAATATGCCATTCTGTTTCAATGAAATTGTTGTCCAGTGTGATATATGGATTGTCTAGATCAATGAGGTAAGCCATGCGCTCTGTTTGTTCTCTCCAAGCGGCTTCATATTCAAATACAGAATCACGACACTGCTGGTTGAACTTTTCTAGACCATAATTTTCAATTTCGTGCTTGTCTTTAAGATTCAGGCGTTTTTCCACTTCAATCTCAACTGGAAGGCCATGCGTGTCCCAACCAGCCTTACGTTTTACTTGATAGCCCTTCATTGTCTTGTAACGACAAATGGAATCTTTTAGAGCTCTTGCAATAACGTGATGAATCCCTGGACGACCATTTGCTGTTGGCGGTCCATCATAAAAAACGAAAGATTCCTTGCCTTCTCTTGTTTCAACGCTTGCTTTAAGTAAGTCGATTTCATCCCAAAGCGCTCGTACATCAGCTTCTGCTTCATACACTGGCTTTTTGGATAATTCATTGTACTTTGCCAATTCAAACACCCTTTCCTTAAATGCCTGTCGCATTCATGACCTTTACCCGTATGCTCAATTAAAATCTCATCATCGTGATGAAAATTGATCAACGAGCTGTTCGATCCTACAAATTTTTGTAAAAAATAATCCCGTCCAAACGATTCAATCGCTCAGGACGGGATATAGTTATCACGTGGTACCACCCGAGTTTACTGCAAAAAGCAGTCACTCCATTGATGTTATCGGTTTCAAACCGTTTAAAACTAATCTCACATAGGCATTAAAAACGCCCTACTGTGATTTCGCTTTAAAAGCTCAGGGGTGATTTTCAATATGATATCCCACTGGTTCGCACCTACCACCAGCTCTCTTAAAGGACTTTCATCTTTACTCTTCCCCGTCAAGGCTCTCATTATTAAATATCATTTGCATTATAATGGATTTTTCATTCATCGTCAACCAAGGATTCTTCCACAGCTTCAAGTTGGGCTGATAATAGGGTCTTGAATCTGGTCTTAAAGAGGATGGCATCTTTCTTGGCTTCCTCATATTCTTTTCGAGCGCCAATAATTCTATTGTTGGCATCATCTAGAATTTTTTTCTGCCTTATGCTCTGCTGCATCCACAATATGATCCGCTTTCTGATTGGCCGTTCGCACAACATCTTCAGCGGTTCCCTGGGCCACAACGAGGGCATCCCGAAGGGTCTGTTCAATTCGGTTAAACTTATCCAGTTCTCCTTCAACCTGCTTTAATCGACTGCTTAAATTCTCATTTTCTGTGAGCACTTCTTCAAGTGCATTTGAAACTTGTTCTAAGAAAGCGTCCACTTCACTGGTGGAATAGCCTCTCATAGATTTATTGAACTCTTTTTTTTGAATATCAATTGGTTTCATCTAACATGCCCCCTATTTAACACGCTTGAGTTTTACCCGTATTCTATCTTTTCGTGTCGTCCCTTCATCTCCAGCGTAAACAATTCGGCCCTTCCCTCGAACGGAAATTAAATCGCCCTCACCCAGTTGTTTAGAAACAGATGTCACAAATCTATAGTTGACTTTAACACGTTCTTGCTTAATTAAATCAGCGGCCTTTCCCCTTGCAATATTAAAGCCTGCCGCCACAATAGCATCCAGTCTCAGAGACTTGACACTTGCACTGAAACTCTCATATTCAACGTCTTTTGGCTTTAAGCCTCAACACCAAGCACATCAGATTTGACTGTATGCCGTCCAATCTTCCTTAGATGAATATTGATATACTGGGCCATTGCATGGCCTGTCACCACTTGAATAACATCGTCATAGACAAGTATGTCTCCAATTTTATCCCGCTTGATACCCAGCCCAAGAACCGAACCAAGAACGGATCTATGCGTGGCTTCTTCTTTCATTTCAACATCCACCACAGACAGGGGAAAATCCTCTTTCGTGAACATCATCCAATCTGGAAAAATGCCTACAATTTGATATTCCGCATCATCATAGCCACCAAATAAGTCATATTGAACATCTGGAATTTGGCTTAATATCCGAAGCGCCACATCTTGATCTTCTGGCGTTATAAAATCAGAAAAAGCAGGCTCGTGCTTCTTCATAACCTGAGAGGCTAAATCGATAATTCGAATAGCCACTTGACGTGAAGAAGCGCTGACCCGCGCCTTTTCCATTATCATATCTTTCTTTAACATAATTTACAGTCTTCCTATGAAGCCACCAATTAACTGCAGGGTTAAAAGCAGGAGAATTGGTGAAAAATCAAGTTGACCACCAACACCTAGTCTGTGCTGCAACTCACGAAATGGTGCTAGAAGAGGTTCTGTAACTTGGTAGACAAGTTGTGTAAATTGATTGTTTATGCCTCTACCCACCCAACTCAAAATAATTCTGATCATTACTGCTAAGTAGATTAGTTGGAAAAAGTAGGCTGTTGCTACCTTAAATGCATTCATGTCTAAACACTCCTTAATGAGTTAAAATCACACTCATATTATTTTGATGACCACGGGAAAATTCCTTTATCGGCCAGCTCGTTTTTAACATCGCCTGAAATGTCGACATTATTCGGTGCCAGAATAAAGATACCCCTAGATACTTTTTGAATATGACCATCAAGAGCATAAAGTGCGCCACTGCAAAAATCAAAAATTTTCTTTGCGAGTTCAGCATCTATGTCTTCAATATTGATAATAACTGGTTTTTTGTTTTTCAAACTGTCAACAATGGCTCTTGTGTCATCAAATTCAACTGGTTGATGCAAAACAACCTTCATATTCGATCCTAGTGACGTTGACGATGTGGAAGTCGTCGAGTGCAAGCTAACAACCTTTGATGGTGCAGGTGCTTGTGTAAAGGTGCTCGTGACTTGCTTTTTCTCTTCTTCTACAACATCTTCTTCAACGTATTCATCTTCATCTTCGTAAGCTCCGAACCCCATAAAGAACTTTATTTTATCTACAAATTTTTTCAGACATGCTGACCTCCATACACGATTTATTTCGAGTGGGTTATCTCACTCGATATCAGTAAGTTCTTACACCGAATATACCGCTTCCGATGCGAACCATATTCGCTCCCTCTTCAATGGCAACCACATAATCCCCAGACATTCCCATTGATAAATACTGCATTTCAATGTTTGTATAATCACCATTATAGATTCTATTCTTCGTTAAATCAAAGATTTCCTTCATTCTCCTGAAAATTGGGCGTACAGTTTCAGGATTTTCTGCAAAAGGCGCTATGAGCATAAGTCCTTTTACCTGTACAGAAGGCAATTGGGATACCTCGTGGATAAGCTCAGGCAGTTCAGATTCATCTATACCGAATTTCTGCTCTTCGCCTGCAATATTCACCTGTAATAAAATATCAATGGTTCGGTCGTGCTGATTGGCCCTCTTAGATATTTCCTTAGCGAGTTTCAAACTATCCACTGAATGGATCATATCCACTTTATCAGCAATATATTTCACTTTATTTGTTTGTAAATGTCCTATTTGATGCCATGAAACAGGTTTAACATCATCAAACTTCCGTCTGATCTCCTGTACACGGTTCTCACCCACAATTTTAACCCCATAGTCTATGGAAGCGTTCATCACTTCACTTTCTACTGTTTTGGTCACTGCGACAAGGGTTACATCCTCTTCATTTCTTCCCGTCTTCTCACAGGCTTGCTTGATGTTCTTTTTAATATCATCCAAATTTTCTTTTACATAGCTAAAAGACATATCCTCACCTCTATTTCAGCTTTTCTTACTGCTTATGCTTTCCTTTAACCGGGTCTTTTATACGGTCTTCACCCATTTAAAATGTTTTAGGCTCTATTATCATGACGTTTGGGTCTTGATTTATATAGGCCTAATTTAGTAGACCGAGTCACCTTCTTTAAAATTGACACCCTGAATCAAAACATCATCATTGATATCAATTGACCGGACACGCTCTGTTTTTTCTCCCACAGTCACATCGACAAAACCGTTCTTAACTATGGCAAACTCTTTATCATAACCGATTACTCTCACCGGTTTAAAGACTGTCTTATTATCCACTCCAAGTATAAATACCCCCTGCTGCTCGTCTTTTGTAATGATAGCCGAACTCGGTATTTTTAAGCCCTGGTAATTCTCTCGAATAATGGTGGTGCTTACAACACGTTTTTTATAGAAATCTGCGACTTGTTCAGTCATTTTTAAGACCAGGGCACCCCGTTCACCTGTTTCAAAGACTTTGGAGACCACGCCGGTCACAGACTCACTTCCGATTTTCACTTTAACGTATTTGCCCTCCTCATAAAGACCGATTTCTTCTTTCTCAATGAGGGCCACAAGCATCCAAACCGAGTTGTCTACAATTTTGTAAACAGGCTTTTGGTTTGTGACATAGTCCGTGGTTAGGGATTTTACATTAACGGGCTGAGAAATCACCGTGTCATAGTCCAGCTTATAAATATTATCTAGGGTTAGAATAGACTCCATACCATCACTTGCAAAGGTCACAATGCCCGCTTTGGGGCTATAAAAAGATATGGATTGCCCTTCTCCAAGAACACCTCCGCCAACAAAGGCTTGCTCAAACCCACTGCCCGTTGCCAAGTCCATATTGGACAGCATTTCAAGTTTATCAAGTTTTAAATCCAGATCTTGCTTTAGATTTTTCACCTGCATGAAATTCTTCTGTTCTCTGGCTTCTAATAGGGCCTTTACAATTTTCTCGATTTCGCCATTCAGGTCATCCTCAGAAATGGTTAGTGTCTGGGCACTGACTAGGTCTTCCGCTTCTCCATCTTCAGATGTGCCCACAGCCACATCGCCGGTTTCTCTATACACTTCTGCGATCTTTAGTCCCTTTTTATCTTGTCTCCATCAGCGACATTGTAGCGTATATTGCCTTCTACATTTGTGTTTATAATGAGTTCGTTGCGAAAGATGATCCCGTCATATTCTTTTTCAATATTCAATTGTCCATATACGACTGTCTCCGTCAGCTTCTCATCCATAATAAAGCCAGAGACCATTTTATATGCGAAATACACAATTATCCCTGTGAATATTATAAACCTCAGAAATCGTCCGAAATTAAATTTCATCCGTTCGCCCCAATCAAGTTATTCCACTAGACGCTTGTAATCCTGAAACCGATTACAAGTCTTTCGTACAGAAAAAGGCTACCTACATATAGTATAGTAGCCTTCCTGAGTTCAAAACACTTTAAATCATTTAGAACAACCGTCCGTATTTTAGTGTGACTTTAAGCTTCTTAATCCGTGTGACATGAACGTCGAGGAGCTGATCATCGTCAGTGACGATGCACAGGGCATTTTCAACTTTCTTGGCACCAATCAGGTCCCTTTGACCTTGTTGTCGTTTTTGAGCTTTACACTAATTTCATCACCGATGTTTAATCTTTTTCACCCAGTTTGAAGACTTTAAAATCTACATCATCTATCAGATCTTGTGTTACAGATTTGCTTTTTATAGATACGCGCTGATTTTTTAAATCCAGCTTTTCTTTAATCACTGCAAACAGATATCCAAATACTGATAGACTTAAAACTGAAAAATAAGATCATCTCAATGTATCTGTTCATATTTTCACCACTTTCAAATAAGCCCTATTTATATTATACATCAACAAAGCATTATTTTCCATGAAAGCATTCCAAGCTATAGTTACAGTAAGATTACAGATCGCCCCAGGCTTCCTGAGCGGCTTCTTCTGTTTCATGCTTCATACGTCTAAGCATTAAGTTGCTCACTGACTCTCTGGCATTGTAGTCTTCATATATAACTTTATAAAGCTGTTCAGCGATTGGCATTTCAACATTGTACTTTTCACTCAGACCATAGGCTGACTTTATCGTGTAAATGCCTTCAACGACCATACCAACTTTTTCAATGGCATTATCAGTTGTCATGCCTTCACCGATCATAATACCGCAGCGTCTATTCCGGCTGTGCATGGACGTACAAGTTACAATTAAATCGCCAATGCCCGAAAGACCAGAAAAAGTCTCAAGCTTGGCGCCCATTTTTAGTCCTAAACGGGCAATTTCATGGATGCCTCTGGTCATGAGAGCCGCTTTGGCATTGTCTCCAAACCCTAGGCCATCACTTATACCCGCTCCCAGGGCAATGATATTTTTAAGAGCACCACCCACTTCTACCCCTATAAGATCAGGGTTGGTGTAAATTCTTAAATTATCTGTTGTAAAAGTGTCTTGAATCAGCTCAGCGGCCTGCCTGTCTGTAGACGCTGATACCAAAGTTGTTGGAATTTTTCTTGAAACCTCTTCAGCATGCGAGGGACCTGAAAGAGCCACAAACTTATTTTCTGGCAGGAACTCTTCAACCACTTGTGATATTCGTTTTAAGGTTGTCATTTCAATCCCCTTTGAAACATTGACAATGACCTGTTCCTTGCTAATATGGTCAGAACAGTTTTCAAGGGTTTGTCGAACTGCTTGAGACGGCACGGCTATAAGCACGATTTCAGCCCCGTCTATAGCCATCTTCAGGTCTGAAGTCGGTTGAATATTATCCGGGAGTTCCACTCCTGGCAGGTACTTTTCATTTCTCTTCGTCTTTATAATTTCATCTGTTTGGGCTTGTTGCCAAGACCACAAACTCACATTCATTTCTTTTTGAGCTAAAACTAGACCTAGTGCAGTTCCCCAACTGCCTGCTCCTAGTACTGCAACTTTCATAAAGACAACTCCTATCTAAAACTCTGTATGTAATGCGGATTCCTATGTTGACCAGAACTATTATATCATGACCTGGTCTTATATATGTGAATAAATTCTTAACATCGGTTGAATATAACTAAGAAAGGCACCCAGACCAGAGATTTTCTGTGCATCGGGGTGCCTTTTTATTCATGTCTATTTGCTTGGTTTTCCTCATCTTTTTTATGTGTCTCGAAACAGTGTTTATAAAATTTAAAAAGACGGTCTTCCCCGGTGATGATTTTGTGGAAAATTTTGCTTTCATTTTCTCATGGACGATCGACACTTCCTATAAATCAATAGCATCTGCAATGGCTTTAATGGACCAAGATTTCCAGCACTCTTTCCCGCAAGTAAGTACCCGGTCTTTTTAACTGAATATCTCCTAAGGTATATTTCATAGCCATCTCCCCAATCATAATACTATGTCTAACAAGTATTATGATTGGTATAGCCTGCAAAAAACAAAATCCGAGGTTCAACATATTTGTGTTGAACCTCGGTGACTTTCAATGAAGACTCTATAAATTATTCGTTTATGAAAACTATCTTCTTGGACCTGTCATTTTCTTCTTTTCCCTTACCTGAATGTGCATCGGTGTGCCTTCAAATTTGAAGTTCTTTCGAATCACATTTTCAAGGTAACGTAAATAAGAGAAGTGAGCCAGTTCTTTGTCATTCACAAAAAGAACAAATGTAGGTGGTTTAACCCCACTTGAGTCATGTAGTAAATTTTTAGTCGTTTACCCTTATCAGAAGGCGGCTGATTGAGTATAATCGCCTCATTGATAATATCATTAAGCAGACCAGTTTGCACGCGCATAGACGCTTGATCTGAAATATATGCAGCTCTTTCAAGAATTAGGTTTACACGCTGTTTCGTGATGGCAGATACAAATAGAATCGATGCATATGGCATAAATGCCAATTCTTGACGAATTGTTTCTGTAAAGCGCTTCATCGTCTTGCCATCTTTTTCAACAAGGTCCCACTTGTTTACGAGAATAAGGACACCTCGCCCTGCTTCATGGGCCAGACCAGCAATTTTTTTATCTTGATCTGTAACACCTTCTGAGGCATCTATGACAAGAAGACATACGTCTGATCTTTCAATAGCCGTAAGCGCTCTAAGAATACTGTATTTTTCTATGGCTTCACTTACTTTTTTTCTTTTCTTCTGATACCTGCGGTATCAATAAGAACATAATCTTGGTCATTGACCTTAAATGGTGTATCTATCGCATCTCTTGTTGTCCCTGCCACTTCACTGACAATGACACGGTTTTCACCTAGTATTGTATTGATAAGAGATGACTTGCCAGCGTTAGGCTTGCCGATAAGAGCAACCTTAATGACGTCTTCATCATAGTCATCCATAATATTGTCAGGGAAGAGGGCAACAACTTCATCAAGAAGATCACCAAAATTCAACATGTTGGTTGATGAAATTGCAATCGGTTCTCCAATGCCTAGATTATAATAGTCATAGTAGTGGTCTGGCATATTAGCCGTGTCCACTTTGTTGACAACCAATAATATTGGCTTTTTAGATCGTCTTAGCATTTGAGCAATTTCCTCATCTGCCGTTGTATACGTATCTTTACCGTCCAGCATAAAGATAATAACATCTGCTGTATCAATAGCCACTTCAGCTTGATCACGCATCTGTGAAAGAATGACATCTTTAGAATCAGGCTCAATACCGCCTGTGTCAATCATAGTGAAATGATTTCCGAGCCACTCAATATCCACGTAAATTCTGTCTCTTGTTACGCCTGGTTTATCTTCTACGATTGAAATTCTTTTTCCTGCGATTTTATTGAAAAACGTTGATTTACCAACATTCGGTTTTCCAACCACCGCTACTACTGGTTTACCCATTTTGTGCCTCCTCGATACCCAGAACATTTGACAGGAAGGCTAAACCACTAACTTCTATCGGTGTCACTGTCACATTCAGGGCTTTCTCTAACTCTTCAATTGTCATGTCGTCTAAGAATACCGGTTCGCCGCTTTTTAGCATACTCTTAGGTATGATTAAGGCGTCTCCAAGGGATTTCCCCTTTAATTGTCCAAGTAAATCTTGACCGGTTATTAGACCTGCCACTGTAATGCTCTCACCAAAAAAAGTGATTTGTGATTCTATGAACATCAATGCGACACGACTTGTATTTTTCCATTGTTTTTTCTGAAATATCTTTAATAAACTCAAATGCTGATGTGCCTGTGGCAATGCTCACATGACGACTTTGAATACCATCCACAACATATTCATCCATAGCGTCATATATTTCATGCTCAAGCTTTGTCATAAGACCGACACCGTTTTCTATCTGTACAAAACCTTCATAGGCCTCATAATCAGGCCTACTCTGCTCAGCTAAAACATAAAACTCATCGGAAAGAAAAACAAACCGCGTTCCTCTTTTTTCTAAAAAATAAGATTGCCACTTCTCTACTTGATCTATAACAGCCTGTGCCATCTTTTTATCATATCCAGAAACAGGCGCTAGGCCTTTTCTGAATTTTGTTAGACCAATGGGCACTATGGCCACTGAATTTAGACCACCTGGCAAGTCATGTAAGTCCTTCAAGGTTCGGTCCAGTTCAGGCCCGTCATTAAAACCTGGACAAAGTACTACTTGCCCATTCATTTCTACCCTGTGTTCTCCTAAGAGCTTCAATCGTTCATAGACCTGTCCAGCATTTTTATTACCGAGCATTTTCACACGCAATTGAGGATTGGTCGTATGAATGGATACATTAATTGGACTGATATTATAGTCAACCATTCTTTGAAGTTCTTCCTCAGACACATTGGTCAATGTGACAAAATTCCCCTGTAAAAAAAGATAAGCGCGAGTCGTCATCTTTGAAGTACAAGGTTTCACGCATGCCTTCTGGCAATTGGTCTATAAAGCAAAATACACACTTATTTCTGCAGTTTCTTGCGTGATCCATAATAGGATGCCTAAATTCAAGACCCAACTCTTCGTCGTAATCTTTCTCGATTTCAAGAACCCATATTTGTCCATCCGGCTTTCGAATCTCCAACTCAAGATACTCATCACTAATCATAAAAAGGTAGTCGATGATATCTTTTACAGGTTTTCCGTTTATCGTTAAAAGAACATCGCCTTTTCAATTTCCATTTCTTCGGCAATGCTTCCTTGTAAAACTTTCGATATTATATTGTCACCGTGTTTCAAATCTATTAATTCCATTTATCTGTCCTCCGACAATCCTCATACATATTACACGTTCACCGCGACCTAGTCAAGGATATCGTCAATGTGCTGCTTATTTCTTTTCGTTCAATGCAAATATGGCCGCCATACGTCCTTGTTTGGGTTTTTCCACCCTGTAGGAAAACAAAAGGTCATTTTGACACATGGTGCAGTTATCACTAATCTCTATAGATTCATTCCTAAGACCTGATGACTGAAGAATAGCCTTATTGATACCCTTCAAATCTATAAAATAGCGACCAGATTCAGAGGGTTTTGTATATTCATGTATTGTATCTTTCATCCAGGAAAACTGATCAAGAACTGCATCGTCAACTTCATAACAACATAGGCCCGCACTTGGTCCAATACCTGCAAGTATATCTTCAGGACGACTGCCAAAGACTTCTGACATTCGCTTGACCGCCTTTTTTCCAATTTGCTTGGACGTCCCTTTCCAACCGCTGTGAACCACACCACCAACATGATTGACTGGATCATAGAAAAAGAGAGGCACACAATCAGCATAATATGTCAATAGAACCGGTTCAGTCTGGTCCGTAATAAGCCCATCAGCAGCATCTATAAAATTATCCTTATCATTTCCCTCAGCAACTCGCTTTTCATCGATGTAGAAACAATATCAGAATGAACCTGTCTTGTCATAAATCGCTTACGCATTGACACATCCAGCGCGCTGAGAATTCTATTATAATTTTCTTCCACCTTATCTTGATCATCTGATGTTGATTTACCCATGTTTAAACTGGAAAATGGAGGGTGACTGACCCCTCCATTCCTCGTTGTAAATCCATGAATCAGATGTTCTTGCGATGAAAGATTATTAAACTGCAACCACTGTACGCCGTCTTTATCTTTCAAATGCATATTTCCACCACCCGATTGTATTTTATCGTTTATCATTGAGCATCGTTTTAAGCTCATCCATAAAAGTGTTAATGTCTTTAAACTGTCTATAAACGGAGGCAAATCTTACATAAGCCACTTCATCCAGTTCTCGTAGTCCGAACATAACGAGTTCGCCAATGTAATTCGAAGAAATTTCCTTTTCCATTGAATTGTAAAGTTTCTTCTCTATTTGCTTTGCCATGTCCTCAATTTGTTGAAAGGCAACAGGTCGTTTCTCGCAGGCTCTTATAATGCCATGCATCATTTTTGCCCTGTCATAGGATTCTCTGTTTCCATCCTTTTTTACAACAATTAGCGGTATTTCTTCAATTTTTTCATAAGTTGTGAATCTATGCTTGCATTTAACACATTCCCTACGACGACGGATGGTGCTGCCTTCGTCCGTGGGTCTTGAATCAACAACCTTTGACTCCATATAATCACAAAATGGGCATTTCACTTGCAACACCTCTTTTTCCTTCATTGACTCTCCTGTGCATAAAATCCGGTCTCTGAATGTTTCAATATCCCGACTGTCCACTTTTAGATAGCTTCTACCACTGTTACAAAGCTTTTCTACAAGCTGAGGCTACCTTAACGGTAGCCTTTGTAGGTAATCCGGAAACTCCGGTTATATTTAAATATTTTATCGCTTGACGTGAATGTTTAAATTTCACCTTTATCTTTGTCTTCTTAAGAAAGTTGGAATATCAAATTCTTCGTCATTTGTTTCTTCAGGTTGAGCAGCTTGAACTTCCTCAGTTTCAGTCTCTTCAGTGACTTCTTCTGCTGGTGTTTGTGGCTCTTCCTTACTTTCAACAACAGGTGCTGTTTCGCTTTCCGGCTGATGATCATCAAATCCTGTTGCTATAACAGTGATTCTCAATTCATCTTTAAGGGCTTCGTCAATAACTGCACCAAAGATGATGTTTGCATCTGGATCAGCTGCTTCAGCAACGATTTCAGCCGCTTCATTGACCTCAAACAGTCCCAAGTTAGATCCGCCTGTGATATTAAGCAGAACACCCTTTGAACCTTCGATTGATGTTTCTAGCATTGGACTGTGAATAGCCTGCTTGGCAGCTTCAACAGCTCTGTTTTCTCCACTGGCTTTACCTACGCCCATGTGCGCAAGACCACGTTCATACATAATCGTCTTAACATCTGCAAAGTCAAGGTTTACAAGTCCAGGAATAGCAATCAGGTCAGATATACCCTGTACACCTTGACGTAGAACGTCATCGGCAATTTTAAAGGCATCTACAATACTGGTTCTCTTCTCAATTACCTGTAGCAGACGATCATTTGGAATTGTCACCAGTGTATCCACTTTATCTTTTAGTTCATTAATGCCATGATCAGCATGCAGCATTCTTCTACGACCTTCGAATGTGAATGGCTTCGTCACCACACCAACAGTCAGAATACCCATTTCCTTTGCCACTTCAGCAACGATTGGTGCCGCACCTGTTCCAGTGCCACCACCCATGCCTGCAGTGATAAATACCATATCAGAACCTTGAAGGGCCTGATAGATGTCATCTCGCTCTCTTCTGCTGCCTTTTCTCCCACTTCAGGATTCGCACCAGCACCAAGACCACGTGTTAACTTTTCGCCAATTTGAATTTTTAAATTCTGCTTTTGAATTAAATAATGCTTGCTTATCTGTGTTGATCGCAACGAATTGAACACCTTGAAGGCTTGCTTCAATCATTCTATTAACAGCGTTGTTGCCACCGCCGCCTACACCGATAACCTTAATTTGCGCAAATTGATCCATGTCGATATCAAACTCTAACATGTAACTGCCCCCTTTTTCCACGATGAAAAAATGTCTTTCTTATGATTACTGTATTAGTAACAGATATTTTCTAATAGGTAATTCACTATTAATAATACCATACTTCGACCCACTTTGAGGCGGTATTTTTCAATAAAATTCGAGTTTATTTACAAAAATGACCACTTAAGGGGTCTAGAAAATGATACTTTTCGATTTATCCGCTCTAATCATTGATTTTCAGTCTATTTTTTCACTCAATATTTTCTAAATTCGCTTCTTCTACTTGTTCGATGTTTTTTCTCTTGTTCCTTCTTTTATCCCTGAAATTCTCAATCAAAAGACGTCGAATTATAGCAAGGTTTTGGAACAGTCTCGCACCAAATGCAAAAACGGCTGCATAGTATAGGGGAATCCCTAAGAAATCACCGATGTATGCCAAAAATGCTGCTAAGAATGCATTGGTGATAAAACCACTAATGAAAATCATCGTATCAAAGCGATCTTCCATGCTTGATCGAATAGCTCCGAAAACAGAGTCAATTGCTGCCAGTATTGCCACTGCTACATAAAGTGACCACGCCGAGCTCAGTCCAAGAGGCATAAACCACCCTATGAACAAACCTAGCAATATGGCCAGTACTGCGATCATCAACTTTCTTCACCATCCTCTGTCGCCTTCATATATACAGGTCTCGTTGTACCTGTATAGGCTGGAATTTCAATATTCACACTTGTATACACTTCAAGAAAAACGCCATACTGCCTTAGCACTTGTCCAAATGAACCCGGTGCATTGATGGCAGACTCCAGATGATGTTTATCACCAATGGCTTTTATAATAAAAGGTTGCGCAAAAACTTCGTCGTTGATTCTTATGGTTGGACCTGTACATTGGATCTCCGTTTTACCAAAAACAAATCTCTGATCATTAATGGAAATCGCTTCTGCACCGGCATACCGCAGGTCATCCACTAGGTTCTGCACATCCATATTATGAACTAGGACATTGTTGGGATCTTCAAACTCATTGAGTTCCCGTTCCCCGTCATTGATTATAACAATAACGCCTTGACCTTCCAGACCCTTTAGGCCTGAGAAAGCTTTAATTTTTTCAATTTGATTTATCATGGCCTCTTCAATGCCGCCAGACTCTGCTTTGGAATTTTCATATTCACTAATTTGCAGGGTCATAAGCCTTACTCGTTCAACAAGCTGATTCAACTCAGCAGATTCCCTTTCAAGCTCCTGGGTATATGTCTGTATTTCATTGAGCGACACATATTTTTCAGCATCTTGCGCCGCGCGAACCTGTATAGAGAGCAAAATCGCTAGCAGGAACACAAGCGCTATCGTTTGAGGTTTTTTCATCAGATCACCTCATCATTACTGAATCACATCAGCATGCCTAAAATCGACGATTCTACTAAATTTAGGAATTCGCACATTGTCAGATTTCTTGACTTCTATCAAGTATCTTTTGTCTCTGATTTGAGACACAATACCAAACCTGTGACTCACTGCGCCATCTAATGTATCAGAACTTCCAATAGCCTTAATGACAAAAGGGGCTTGCTGAGAATCAAATTAATATTGATAGCATGCCTGCCGCTCGAATTTCACTTCGACCTGTGATTCTTTGATCGTTAATGCTAATCGCCTCTGCACCAGCCGCATTGAGTTCATTCACTAGAGATAGGAGCAAGTGGTAGTCATAAACAAAATTTGTATCATAAGCATAATTCATGTCTACAGGTGGATTGTCTATTGTAATCACTATCCCTTGGCCTTCCACATCGCTTAAACCTGCAAACATTTTATAGCGTTCCAATTCCTCGTTTAGTGTCTTTATGAGGACATTTTCTTTTGACTCGGAAGACTCAATTTCCTTGATCCGCTCTTCGAGGGCAGATATTTGTTCCAGCAATACTTCTTTTTCATCGCGAACTTTTTGGAGTTCTGTCACCAATTCGCCAGACTTTTGGCGTGGGGATAATCCATCTAACATGTCGCGCTGAACGGTTTTAGCCTGCTGGGCTAAAATCACTCCAAGGATCACACAGACCAAACCGATCCAAAGATAATCCTTTTCATAGTCATGCCTCCTACTGCCCAAACGGTTTAAATATTGGAAGCCCGTTGTGGCTTACATCTATAATGCCCGATTGAACACCTTTTTCTGATAACTCTTCGTAGATGTCGACAAAATTATTAAACTTTCTCTCTATGTCTTGACCCTTACCAAACCGCACCCTATAGGCATCATTGAGTAAAAGTTCAATACCGTTATCATAACGTATATAGGGCTTGGCTTCAATATGAGAGTTTTTAAGAAGGGAAATAAGTTGCACAGTTCGCCTTAATACCCTAGATTCTTCGACTTTCAATTCTTCCCCAATATTGAAGGATTTAAACTCAAATCCGTCTATTAAAAAATATCTCCAATAGATTCTTCGACTTTTAAGACTGTCAGGTGCTCATCAATGGTGACATAAAGACCTGAGTATTTAATAGCCGCAAGCTCTTGACGGTATTCAATATCTAATATGAGTTTATCTGGCAGGGTCTTTTCTATTTTGACAGACTTTATGTAAGGATGTCTTACAATTTTTTCTTCAAGACTGGCAACAGAGACATTGAAATACAGGCTTGATTCATCCAGCCCTCCATATTTTCTTATGTCATTGTCAGAAAAATACACACTGGCAGGGTACTCAAATTTTTTGACGACAAACAAGTTTGTCTTAAAGACCAAAAGGCCTGACCCTATTATTAAGAGTATAAGTGTAAATACCAGGGTTTTCTTTCTTGCACCTGGTCTTTTTAGCGTACTCTTTTCCCTCTTTTCGTCAGACATAAAACACCCCTAATTCCTTTTAGCAAGCTCGTCCAGGTTGGAAACAATGATCTCTAGGGCATCTTTTCCAGGTAGTGCAGCACAACTCTTTCTAATGGACTCCAGTTTTTCTGGATGGTTCAGATGATCTTCAATGGTCCCCATCAGGTGGTTCACATTCAGTTCATCTTCAAGCATGACAATACCTGCCCCCATTTTCTCCATTGACCGGGCGTTGTACTCTTGATGATTGTCCTTGACATTTGGTGAAGGAACGAGGACCGCCGGAGTGCCTGTTATGCCAATTTCTGATAGGGTCGAAGCACCTGTTCTGGTTATCATTATATCTGCTGCGCCCATATGTTCAGGCATATTATAAACATAAGGTACAATTTGAATGTTATCTTCAAAAGAAATTCGCATGTCCTGAAGCTGTTTCATAAGTCTTTCATAATAAGACTTTCCAGTGACATGAATAACCTTATAACGGTCATCACCACTGACTTTGGACATAATTTCAATCATGACATCATTAATTTTTTTCGCGCCGCCGCTGCCCCCGACAGATAAGATGAGAAAAGCCTTGTCAACGCCCACTTCTTCTCTACACTTTTGACGATTAAGACCGTAGAAGTCCTGACGCACTGGGTTTCCCGTCAGTACAACCTTATCTTGATCCTTAAAGGCCGCTTTGCTTTCTTCAAAACTAATCAAAACCTTGTCCACATATTTGCTTAGCATTTTATTGGCACGTCCAGGAAAGGCATTGGCTTCATGGACAGCTGTTTTAACGCCCATGAGCGCACCAACAAACATAACAGGACCGGAGACATAGCCCCTGTGCCAACTATAATATCAGGCTTGTAATCTTTTATAATTCGTCTGGCTTCAAAAATACTGGAAATAAGACTGCCTACATGCTTTATAAGTCCAGCCAGACCTCTCTTTTTGTATTCTATAGAAATTGGACGGAATTCAATACCAAGCTTGGGAACAAGTTCTGACTCAAGGCCTTGTTTTCTTCCAACATATAAAAGTTTCGTATTCTTGTTTTTCTTTTTAAAGGCTTCTGCTATGGATACGGCTGGATAGATATGCCCGCCGGTTCCGCCTCCAGTTACAATCATTCTCATAAACAGGCTCCTAATCTGTTATTGTGTATTGTGAAATATTCAGAAGTATGCCCATACACCCCATTAAAATCAGAAGAGAACTGCCTCCAAAGCTAATAAAGGGGAGCGGTATACCTGTAACAGGCATTGAGCTTGTCGCAACAGAAATATTGATCATCACTTGGAAGCTAATCATCGCAACGATGCCCGTGGCCACTAAGGTTCCAAACATATCTGGTGCTTGTATGGCTATTTTCACACCTCTATAGATTAATACAAAGAACAGCATGATGACAAGGACACATCCAATGAATCCGAATTCTTCACCCACTGTTGCAAAGATAAAATCATTTGAGGTTCCGGTATGTAAAGCTTATTCTGTATACTCTGACCAATGCCCACACCAAAAAGACCACCTGAACCAAGTGCATACAAGGACTGAATAACCTGCCATCCAGCACCATCTGCATATTGAAACGGATCAAGAAAGGCCATCACTCTGGCACGTCTGTAGTCTGCACTAAAGGCAAAGCCAATGAAGGCACCGCCTCCTAGTATAGCCAGGCCAATAAGCTGATCCAGCCTTGCACCTGCAACAAAAACCATACTCATAATAATAAGAGCTATGGTAATCGCTGTTGACAGGTTGGGCTGAAGAATGATCAAACCAAAATATAGACCTATTAATGCAAGGTATGGCAAGACCCCGATTGTAAACTTCTTAATTCTGTTTCTATTATTCGTCAAACTATGTGCTGTGAATATAATGGCGCATATTTTTGCCACTTCAGATGGCATTATTGATATGGATCCAATGAAGATCCACCTCCGTGCACCATTTATTGTCGTGCCCACTGGGGTTAGGACCAGACCAAGTAATATCAGGCTGACCACCAAAAGCATGGGAGCAAATTTTCTGTATACTCGATAAGGCACCATAGCGACAACAATCATGATCACCATGCCTGCCAGTGCAAATTTTAAATCTTTATAAAAGAAATAGTATTTATCTTGCCACTGTGACATCGCCACGTAAAAACTTGAGCTAAAAACCATCATAACGCCTATGACCAGCAAAAGTATAACCGTGACAAAAAGGGACAAATCCATGGCATGGCGTTTCATGCTTATCGCCTCCTTAGACTTTCAAAGCATTCTCTAAAATGATCACCACGATGTTCAAAACTTGGATACATGTCCCAACTTGCGCATGCTGGAGAAAGCAATATAGCATCTCCTGAAGATGTTAAGCTAAAGGCTGTATCTACAGCTTGGTCAAGATCGTTCACAAGGCTGACTGACTCATATCCCATTTTACGGGCTGTTGTCTCAATGATTTTTGCAGTTTCACCAAAGACAACCAAATGTTTGATTTTCTCACCAAATGACTCAATGAAAGAATCAAAGTCACTGCCTTTGTCCATCCCACCCGCTATAAGAACTGTGGGTCTTTCCATGGCTTTAACAGCCACGATGGAAGCGTCAGGATTTGTTCCTTTTGAATCATTAAAAAAGACAACATCATCCACTTCCCCCAGCCACTCTATTCTATGGGCCACACCAGTAAACGTTCGAAGGGCATGGGCAATATGATTCACCTCAATATCACTGTAGTATGCCATAGCTGTTGCCGCTAGAGCATTTTCAATATTGTGATCTCCAGGTATGAAGATATCCGCCACATCAATCACTTCAAGTGATTCATCGCTTTGATCCTCTTGAATAACAACTTTTCCATCTTTGATAAAAACACCAGATGCAAGCGCTTCTTTTCTACTGAAATAGACCACTTTCCCCCTGGTTCTACTTGCTAGATTTCGCGTTAAGTCGTTGTCATAATTTAATACCAAAACATCATTTTTACCATGATTTTCAAATATGCGACATTTAGCGTCGATATAATTTTCCATTGTTTTATGACGGTTTAAATGATCTGGGGTCAAATTGAGCACTGCAGCCACTTCTGTTTTGAAGTCTCTAATGGTTTCCAGTTGAAAACTGCTCACTTCTGTGACCATTGTCGTGTTCTCATCTGCCTCTTCAATGCGCTCAATAACCGGAATACCAATATTGCCCACAACAAAGTGCTTTCTTTTTGCTGTTTTAAAAATTTCACCCGTAAGGGCCGTTGTCGTTGTTTTTCCATTCGTGCCTGTTATCCCTATAAATTTAGCATCTGTCAGCCTAGACGCAAGCTCAAGTTCTCCAATAACCTCTATACCAGCTTCTTTTGCCTGAATAACAAAGGGTTTATCAAGGGGTACGCCTGGACTTAAAACAAGCAGATCAAAACCTTCAACACTCGGTGCACCACCAAGCATAAGGCCCTCATACATACCTTCTAAGGGACCTAGAATATCAGCAAGGTCCTCTTTTGACTTCATATCATTAATAAATACTTTTGCGCCTCTTTTATATAAGGCCTTTACGGCTGATTGTCCTGATCTTGCCAGACCCACCATTAACACTTTTGTATTTTCCACTTATTTCGCCCCCTAGATGGTAATGAAGTAGCCTATAATAACCAGGCCGAGTGTAACCATGTAAAACGTACCGACAATTTTTGTTTCTTTCCACCCAGACAACTCGTAGTGGTGGTGTAGTGGTGACATTTTAAAAACCCTTTTTCCCGTGGTTTTAAATGAAACAACTTGAATAATGACAGAGAGTGTTTCTGCAAAATATATACCGCCTACAATAGGAATCAGAAGGGCCGTTCCCGTTGCAAATGCAAAACCTGCAACAGCGCCCCCAAGTGCAAGAGACCCCAAATCACCCATAAATACTTGGGCAGGGTATCTGTTGACTTTTAAAAATCCACCCAAGCCACCTATAAGACCTATGGCAACAACAAGAAGTGTAACGCTCTGTTGAGAAATCGCCACAAGGCCGAAGAAGCCAATCACAAGAGTTGACACTGAACCCGCCAGTCCATCTAGGCCATCTGTAAGATTAACTGCATTTGTGGTTGCTATGGCAACAAATATAGCAAACGGATAATAGACAATACCTAAGTCCAGTGGTGTTTTGACAAATGGAATGAGGATTTCTGTTCCAAAAAGATTGGCACTCCACACAGCCAAAATTGTGCTGACAATGAACTGTCCAGCAAGTTTTTGCCATGCTCTTAGCCCCAAGTTGCGCTTTAAAACAACTTTTATATAATCATCCGCAAACCCAAGCATGCCAAATCCAAATATGGCAAAGAGCATGAAAAGGCCAACTTGGTCAAATGCTCTCACAAGGAGCATAGCCAGTAAAAGTCCTGCTAGGAATATGAAACCACCCATGGTAGGTGTTCCAGCTTTTTTATAATGAGATTTCGGACCTTCTTCTCGTATACTCTGTCCGAATTTTAATTTTTGTAGATATGGAATGAGCTTTGGACCAAGAATCGTTGATCCTGCATAGCTTACTACAAGAGCCAGCATTAGCATCCATGAGTTTGTCATTTTAGGCCTCCAAATATTCTAGTGCAATTAATCTGTCATCAAAATCGTATCTTACCCCATTGATTTCCTGGTATGTTTCATGACCCTTTCCGGTTATGAGTACCACATCACCAAAGCGGGCTTCCCTTATAGCCATACCGATGGCTTGCTTTCGTCTCTCTTCAACAAAGGCGCGGTCTGGACTTTTAAGACCTGCAAGGACATCATTAATAATGCTTTCTGGTTTTTCTGTTCTCGGGTTATCACTGGTTACATAAATAACATCTGATTTGTCTTCTGCAATCCGCCCCATAATCGGTCTTTTCCCAGTGTCTCTGTCTCCCCCACAGCCGAAGACTGTGATCACACGACCATCTGTAATGGACCGTGCAATATCGATTACATTGCTCAGGGCATCTGGGGTATGAGCATAGTCAACAAACACCCTGACAGGGTGTTTCGCCTTAACCAGCTCCATACGTCCTGGAACCGGGGAAATAGCTTTCGAAGCTTTCTGAATCAATTGCAAGGATAAATCCATCATAGCGAGCAGTCCAAATGCAGCCAAGGTATTGTACACGTATATTTTCCCTGGTAAGGGTACCTTAATATCCACTTGTCCACTTGGGGTCACCAAAGTAAACCTTGAACCGGTCTCCGTGTACTGGACATTTTCCGCTCTGATATCTGCTTGTCTGTCTATGGCATAAGAATACACCCGTGCTGTACTATTATCAGAAACACATTCTTCATAGAGTCTCTTACCATAGACATCATCCACATTTATGAGTCGACCCTGCCCTGCCAAAGCAAACAACTTGGCCTTGGCCTTATAATAGGACTCAAAATTTTCGTGGTAGTCCAAATGGTCTTCTGTCAAGTTGGTAAAAACGCCATAATCAAAGGCCACATGGTCAACCCTTTTTAGGTCCAGGGCATGAGAGGACGCTTCCATGACACATGCCTGTATCTTGTCGTCTTTCATAAGTTTAAGCAAGCCGTGAAGTTCAACCGGTTCTGGCGTTGTCAGACTGGCCTTATATGTTTTTCCGCCAATCTCATTGGCAATTGTTCCAAGTAGGCCTGTTGAAATACCAACACTGTTTAACATGTCAGAAATAATACGACATGTGCTGGTCTTGCCATTGGTGCCAGTTAAACCGATTACAGTCATATCTTCGCTGGGGTTCTTATTAAATGCTGAAGCCAAGTGAGACATAGCATACCTGTCATCGTCAACTTTTATAAGGGTTATGGACTCATTTTTTGCTCTATTCACACAGTCCGTTTCGACTTCTGTCACAACAATGGCACGGACTCCAGAGTCCATCGCCTTATTGATGTACTTGTGGCCATCAGACTGGAAACCCTTAACCGCAATAAAAAGCGATCCCTTTTCTATTTTTCTACTGTCCTGCTGGACACTTGTAATATCTATATTGACATCGCCTAAAACAAGTTCATGTTTTAGACCATCCAACATGTTTTTTAAGAGCATACAATCCCCTCAGTTCCTTTTTTTGCATTTTAAAAGGGTGAGATAAATACCCTAAGTTATTCAGCTCACCCAATTGCATCAGTATAAAAAGAATTATTCAAATAATTTATATATGCATCGCTAGGTCTTTGCTGTCCTATTTTCATGAATAATCCGGATTTAATTATATCAGATTTTAATGTGGCTTGTAACAGTCCTAACCATATTGTCATTATTCTGAATTCGAGTCACTCGGAAGTGGGTCAACATTGAGAATAATAATGTCCTGTCCCGATGCAATCGATCCAGGATATGGGAACTGATTAATAACAGGACTGTCATTATTTAGTATGTTAACCGGCTCAGTTGTGTATGACAATCCTGATGCTTCAAGGATTTTAATGGCTTTGCTTAGGGGCTTGCCCATAAGATTCGGAACTTTAACTTCCCTTGTGTACTCAGGAATTTCTGGTTCAACCCCAAGATACCTTAGGGTATCGTCCATAATATCTTTTGCAATAGGGGCTGCTGTCTGGCTACCATAGTTTGTATCCTTAGGTTCATCGACAACAACAAGGACCGTTATCAAAGGATCATCTACCGGCGCAATGGCTACAAAGGATGCATAGGCCAGCTCGTCCGAATATTTTCCATTTACAATTTTTTCCGAAGTCCCTGTTTTCCCGCCAATACGAATGCCAGGAATATAAGCCAGTTTACCCGACCCATTTTCAACAACTGATTCTAAGACAAGTCGTACATCTGCCGATGTTTTTTTGGATATTACATTTCGTATCACCTTGGGTTCTATACGCTCCACGACTACTCCATCAGAGCTTTTCAGCGCCTTGACAATATGAGGCTCCATAAGCTTACCGTCATTTGCAATGGCATTTATGGCATTCACCATTTGAAGGGGGGTCACAGCTATACCGTGACCAAATGAAATGGTTGCCAGTTCTACTGGACCAATTTTATTTCTTGGAAGTATGATCGAGCCCGCTTCCCCTGGTAAATCCACACCTGTTTTTCGTGTGAGTCCGAAGTTTTCAAGATAGGTATAGAATGTGTCTTTTCCCACCTTATCCGCCAGTTCCATAAACATGGTATTTAAGGACCTTTCCATGCCGTATACAAGCGTAAAATCCTTATGGGATCTTGGGTAGTCCCAGTTTTTTATACGACTTCCGTACATGTCTATATAGCCTGGGGTAGAAAACTTTGTATGTGGTCCTGCCACATTTTCCTCAAAAGATATGGCTGTTGTAATAATCTTGAAAGTCGAACCAGGTTCGTAGGTATCATTCAAGTTTGGATTCTTCCAAGTCATATTCCACAAGGTGCTCAGTCTTCACCAGAAAGGGTGTCAAAATCTACATCAGGATAGTGGTCATGGACGTCTCTTGGATTATTTGGATCGTAATCCGGCTTTGAAGCCATAGCCAAAATTTCCCCTGTTTTAGACTCCATAACAATGGCTGTGATTTTTTCAGCATTATGGTCTTCAACCCCTTTCACTAGGGCTTCCTCCGTAAAGTGCTGAATTATCTCATCAATTGTAAGAACAAGACTCAAACCATCTTCCGGTGGATAGAGTTTTTCTTCTCCAAAGGGCAATTGTCTTCCCGCGGCATCTGTATTCGTGACCAAGGTGCCTTCCCGTCCAGTGAGTTCACTTTCGTAAGACAACTCAACACCTGAAAGGCCCACGCCATCCACAGTTGTGTGACCAAGTATATGGGCGGCAAAGTTTAGATTGGGATAAATCCTCTTGTTGTCCGCGCCCACACTAACGCCTTTGAGTCTTTTATTTTTTATCAAATCCGCTTGAGCCTTAGGAATCCATCTCTTTATACGGACAATCGTCGAAGATGAGTTGCTGATCATATCAAGTATTTTAGCCTTATCTTCTTCTAAGATCTCAGCAAGTTCACTTGCCACCTCTCCCACAGACTCGGCTCCAATATCTTTCGGATGGGCCCAAACTGTAAAGGACTGTACACTGAAGGCCAGTTTGATGCCTTTTCTATCATAAATAACGCCACGTTTAGCAGGGATAGGGACATTTCTGGTCTGCTGAAGCATAGCCAGTTTTTTATATTCTTCTCCCTTTACAATTTGTATGTAAGCCAGTCTCCCAATAAGCAAGGAGAAAATCAAGGCAACCACAAACAGGGCAAACCAAAGCCTTCGCTTGCTGCTCACACTCGGCTCCATAAACATCAACCTCTTTCAGACCTATTATAATAGTCATTGTTTTACATTAAAAAAAGGACCGAAAGCCTAACTTTCGATCCAAGTCAATTCAATATTAGTCCCCTCTAAGAGCGACTATCTGCCTTTGAGGAGCCAGGAACGAATATACGCTGCATACCCTTGCAGTTCATGAACGACATCGTCGTCTTCATTCATTATATCATTTTGCAATGAAGGTTCCTTATCCAAATTCGCAAATTGATCATCTAGTGTATAATTCCAATTTTGAGTTTATATAAACGATTTGCTCTGGTTGGGGATACTGCATACCCAACTCATTGACTGCAACTTTTTCAACATTGTCTAGGACAATAGTGGAATCGAGTTGAACCCGCAAATCTTCTTTCTGAAGGTTTAATTCCTTAATTTCACGTTCCAGTCCATTGATCGTGTAATTGATTTCAAATATCATGGCATATCGCATGACAAGGAAGGATAGCAAACCAAAGACTAAGATGCATCCTGCAAATGACCGAAACAAAAACTGCATGCGTCGTTTGCGCTGGTATCTTCTCTGTTTCTTTTCGAGAATTTCAGACGCTCTTTTCATCTTCTCCTGATGCTGTTGTCGTTGGTACTCTTCATATGAATGATATGTAGATAACTTACGTGCTGGCAGCATCCTTGCCCCTCCTAACACTCAACCCAAAACACTACAACTTTTCTGCAACCCTCAATTTGGCACTCCTTGCCCTTGGGTTTTCTTCGATTTCCTTATCACTTGGCACACGTGGTTTTCTTGTAATGATTTTAACCACTGGCTTGTTATTACACATACACACTGGCAACTCCGGTGGACAAATGCAACCCTTGGCCAGTTCCTTGTAAGTGTTTTTTACAATACGGTCTTCAAGGGAATGGAATGTGATAATGGATATTCTACCCCCTGGGTTTAAAGCCGTCGAAATAGCTTTAATGGTTTCTGATATAATACCAAGCTCATTGTTCACTTCAATACGAATGGCCTGGAAAGTTCTCTTTGCTGGATGAGGACCGTCTTTTCTAGCGCCTTTTGGAACCGCAGCCTTTATAATGTCAACAAGTTCTGTTGTCCTTGTTATTTCATGATCTTCACGTGCTTCCACTATAAACTGAGCAATTCTTTTCGCCCAACGATCTTCACCATAATCTTTTATTATTTTATGGAGTTCCTCAACTGAATATGTATTCACGACGTCTTTAGCTGAAAATGGTCTTGACCTATCCATTCTCATGTCCAGCTCACCATCTTGCATGTAACTAAATCCACGTTCTGCTTCATCAAGCTGATATGAAGAGACCCCTAAGTCCATCATCATGCCATCGACCTTATCGATGCCGAGATCATTCAAAACATTTAGGACATCTTCAAAATTGCTGTGGACTGGTATAAAACGATCACCATATTCTTTTAGTCTCTCGGAAGCCGCAGCGAGTGCATCCGTGTCTTGATCTATGCCGATTAACTTTCCTGTCGTTAATCGCTTGAGAACAAGCTCTGAGTGTCCACCGCCGCCCAGTGTTCCATCGATATAAATGCCATCTGGTTTGATATTCAATCCGTCAACGGTTTCTTCCCACAGTACGGAAACATGCTCAAAAGCCATTTGAGACTCCTCCTAAATTCCTAGTTCTGCCATCTGTTCAGCAATATCGTCGTAGCTGATATTGTCTGGATCATTGTATTCAGTCCAGTTGGATTCGCTCCATAGTTCAACGCGGGTTCCAACACCTATGACAATGACTTCCTTTGTGATTTGTCCGTGGTCCCTTAGTGTTTGAGGTATATTAACTCGCCCCTGCTTGTCTAGGGTGCACTCTGTCGCACCTGCAAAAAACAGACGAACAAATGCACGTGCATTTCGATTTGTAAGTGGAAGGGTTTTAAGCTTCTCTTCGAAAACACGCCATTCGGCTTCAGGAAACATGAACAAACAATTGTCCAGTCCCTTCGTCATATAAAATCGCTCACCAAGGTCATCTCTAAACTTTGCCGGGACATTCATTCGGCCCTTGGTGTCGACAGAATGATTATATTCTCCAATGAACATTCAGACCATCTCCACCACTCTAATGGGATTTTACCCACAATTCCCCACTCCAAACCACTTTGTACCCTAATTGTACATCAAATGTAGGGAAACTACAATTATTTCGAACAATTTAGCTTGATTTTTATGACCATAGTCCCTAGTTAAATTGTAATTCTTCTACCATTCGTCAAAAATTCGACATACTTTTTAAATTTTCACCCCACTTTACACCTAAATCCATCAAAAAAGCAGGCCCTTTCTGGGCCTGCTTTCTTATATTTTTATACATTTAAAGCTTCACATTTATTCTAAGTTCACAATACGCATTTTATATATGAAGGACATGTGAAACATCTCCCATGAGCGATTTTTGTCTCGCACGCTTCATTATAAGGAGTACATTTTAATATATGCACATCTCTTACCTTACCATGCTCCATCAAAATGTTTTTCTCCGGTGGGGTTACGGTTAAGACCTTGATATTAAGTTTGAGCTCGTCAAGGTCTTCATTTAATAGGCCTTGACACAGAGTCCCCTGGTTCTAAATTCAAGAAAAACATCAAAATTCACATATCTATTAATGTAGTCCCATCCCTATCCGTATCAATTTTCTTGAACACATCCATCCAAAACGAAACAAATGGCACTCAGGACACGCCCCTCCATTTTAGGACTTGTCTGCAACATTGGCAGCAACTTGAACAGCATCCCATACACCTGCAAATGGCGGCGCATAACATAGGTCCATCAAGGCGATGTCTTCTAAGGACATTTTGGCTTCAATGGCCATGGCCATGACATCTATTCGCAGCGCCACACCTTTTTTGCCAATCATTTGACTGCCTAGGAGGCGCTTGCTCCTCTTTTCAAAAACAAGTTTAATGCCAATTGGCGTCGCTTCAGGATAATACCCAGCATGACTCTTGGCTTCTACATAGGCCGTTTCAAAATCAAAGTCTGATTCCTGTGCTTCTTTTTCACTCAAGCCCGTTCTTGCTAAAGTCATGTCTAAAATCTTAACAACCGATGTGCCTAGAACACCAGGGAAACTTTTATCTCCACCACCAAGATTTTCTCCAAGAATTTTCCCCTGCTTGTTGGCATGTGTCCCAAGTGGAATGTGAACATGCTTCTTAAGCAGCTTATGATATACAGCACTACAATCTCCAGCCGAATAAACATCTGGAAGGTTGGTCTGCATTTTTTCATCCACCACAATAGCTCCATTTTTTAGACGCTTGACCCCAGTGCCTTCAAGAATTTCTGAGTTGGGCTTGACCCCTATCGCAAAAATAACCATATCTGTTTCATAGGTGTTTCTATTTGTCTTGACAGAGTCTACCTGTTCTTGACCACCAAAAGCTTCAACCTCTTCCCCAAGGGTCATTTGTACATTATATTTTTTGAGCCCCTCTAACAAGATTTCGCGTATTTCTTCATCATAGGGTTTCATTATGTCATGGGAACGATTAATCAGTCTAACCTTTTTGCCCAGTTCAATCATGGATTCAAGCATTTCCATACCTATATATCCGGCCCCAACAATGGCCACATTCTGTATGCTGTCATCTTTCAAGGCTTCCTTGATAGCGTCAGCATCAGGAATGGTTCTAAGCGGAAAAATCCCCTTCTTATCTATGCCTTCAAAGGGTGGCAGTATGGGCGAAGCACCCGTGGCAACAACAAGAGCGTCATATTTTTTTCAAACTTTTGGTTTTTACTCAGATCATTTACTATCACTGTCTTTTTCTCTGGGAACACCTTTTCAACACGGTGTTTTGTTTTCACATGAATATCTTTTTCCCGAAAAGCTTCTGGCGTTCGGGCAATCAAATCCTCTCGGTTTTCAATCAGCCCCGACACATAATAGGGAAGGCCACAGGCCCCATACGAAACAATTTCATCGGCTTCAAATACTGTAATTCTTACGTCTTTGTTTGTTCTTTTCAGTTTCGATGCCGCACTCATGCCCGCAGCAACACCACCGACTATAACCACTTCTTTATATTTAGACAAAACATTACCTCCTTGATAGATTCTGCGTTTACAAAATTTACTACCCGAAATACAAATGACTAAACTTAGCCCTTGTCTATTGACAGACCCAGTCTATAAAGATACAATGAAACCAAACATACGTTCGTGTATATAGAACGGAGGATAAGATGACTCGTAATGAAAAGAACATAAAAATACAAGAAATAGAATCCCTAGTCAAGAAGGCTTGTTTCCAACCCACCAATGTCTTTGGATCAGGTATCTGGAATCACCATATCAGGTGGGTCGTCAAGTTCGGCAAGATGCTGGCTGAGCAAAATGAAGCCGATGTCCACATCGTAGAGCTGGCTGCCCTCTTGCACGATTATGCCAGCATAAAGTCCTTTGCCCTCTATACCAACCATCACATTCACGGGCTCAGGAAGCCGAACGCCTTCTTAGAGGTATGGGCTTTGACCAAAAAACCATTGAAAATGTTTCCCACTGCATTATGACACACAGGGGCAGTATGCGCCTTGAAAGAAAAACACCTGAAGCTTTATGCCTTGCTGATGCTGATGCCATGGCCCATTTCGTCGGAGTCCCCTCACTTTTACAATATGCGACCGAGGGGAAAGAACTCACCATATCTGAAAGTCGTTTATGGGTTAAGGCAAAGTTGCAAAGAAGTTGGTCAAAACTCAGTGCCGATGCCAAATCCTTAGCCAGACCCTATTTCAATTCAGCGATTGCTGTCCTTGATGACGAAGAAAAGGTAACAGATATACTTTTACCCCTTAAGGAAGACAAGATTAAGACTTCTAACCAGGGACTCGTCCCACAATATTAACTTATGATTTACCAAGTCTTTGGTGATTAAACCCTCTCATTGACGAAATCTTTAAGTGGCACTTACATGTTTTTTATTTCCTTGAATGAAAGCCACTCAATTGTAAAGAAAATGTGAATTTGTTAGCAGTCTTTGTTAACGAGTGCTAATTTCTATTGACAGGCTCCATTCGAAGTTCTATCATAATATTAGCAAGCAATAAATTACATTAAATTCAAGGAGTGATTATTCATGCAAATGGAAAAGGCAGTCTTTCCATCCATAGCGAAAATATTTTTCCAATCATTAAAAAGTGGCTTTACTCAGACCATGACATCTTCATTAGAGAACTTGTATCTAATGCTTGTGATGCCATCACTAAGGTTAAGCGACTTAATACACTTGGAGAGGCTGATCTTCAAGATCAGAAAGATTTCAAGGTTGAAGTTATTTTGGATAAAGAGGCTCAGACATTAAAGTTTATTGACAACGGCATTGGCATGACAGCTGATGAAATTAAAAAGTACATCAACCAAATTGCTTTTTCTGGCGCTGAAGACTTCATTGAAAAGTATAAAGACAAGGGCGATGCCGACCAGATTATTGGTCATTTCGGTCTTGGCTTCTACTCTGCTTTCATGGTTGCGGACAAGGTGGAAATTCATACAAAATCTCACATAGCTGATGCACCATCAGTGAAATGGCATTGTGACGGTGGTACAGAGTTTGAAATGGAAGATGGCAGCCGTGAAAATCGCGGTACAGAAATCACACTATTCCTTGGCGATGAGGGACAGGAATTTCTAAAAGCTTTTAAAGTCAAGGAGACGCTAGACAAGTACTGTTCTGTAATGCCATACCCGATCTTCTTCAAAGACCTTTCAGAAAGAACCTAAAAAGGATGAAGAGGGCAATGTAATCGTTGAGAAGCCTCAAGCACTAAATGACGTGAACCCTCTCTATACAAAGCGTCCAAGTGAATGTACTGATGAAGAATATAAGGATTTTTATCAAAAAAACCTTTAAGGATTTTAAAGAACCTCTTTTCTGGATTCACTTAAACATGGACTATCCGTTTAACTTAAAGGGTATTCTTTATTTCCCTAAACTAAACACGGAATTTGATACCCTTGAAGGTCAAATAAAACTCTATAACAGCCAAGTCTTTGTTGCTGACAACATCAAGGAAGTTATTCCAGAGTTCTTGCTCCTGCTCAAAGGGGTTATTGACTGTCCAGATTTACCACTGAACGTGTCTAGAAGCTTCCTTCAAAATGATGGCTTTGTTAAGAAAATTAGCGACTACATCACAAAGAAGGTTGGGGATAAGATTAATGCCCTACAAAAGACAGATCGTGCATCTTACGAAAAATACTGGGACGATATTCACCCATTCATTAAGTTTGGTGCCCTTAAAGATGAGAAATTTGCTGAGCGCGTAAAAGACAGCATTCTTTTCAAGGACACAGCTGATAACTACAGAACAATTCATGAGTTCCCGCTCAGCAAAACAAATGTACAAGGCGAAGAGGGCGAAAGCTCAGATAAAAAGGTCATTTACTATGCAACAGATGTTCAGCAGCAAGCACAGTACATCAACCTTCTAAAAGAACATGGTTTTGAATCTGTCATTCTTGATCACCACATAGATAATCCATTCATTTCAATGATGGAGTCTAAAGTGGAAAAAGTTGAGTTCAAACGTGTAGACGCTGACCTGTCCGATCTTCTCGAGGACAGTGCTGATACAGATGAAGAAGCTGATAAGTCCATCCTTGAAAAAGTTGAAAATCTCTACAAGAAGGTCCTTGGAAAGGAAAGCTTTAATGTACAAATTCAATCTTTAAAGTCTAAAGATGTTGCTGGTATGATTATACTTTCAGAAGAGAATCGACGCATGCAAGATATGATGAAGCAATTTAGCATGTCTGGTATGGATCCAAATATGTTCCCATCAAATGAATCTCTTGTACTCAACAAAAATCATCCGCTCGTAAAGTATACACTTGAGAATGCTGAAGGACAGGATGAGACTGCACAAATGGTTGCCCAACAAATCTATGACCTAGCAATGATGAGTCATAAACCTCTTGAGGCAGATGCCATGACAGCCTTTATCAAACGTTCAAACGAAATTATGAAACGTATGATTGAAAAATAGGCGCAGGCCTGGACATGACCATATACATGATAAAACCCGGAAACTGAAAACAGTTCCGGGTTTTTAAATGCCATAAATCGGCAAAGTTCATATTTGTAGAAAATTACTTCTCCACTTGCTTAATGCATTTTATAACGTTTTTATAGCTTGTATTAGCAGAATACTCATCACATATACAAGCATAATCGTTCCAAGTAAAACGATAGATACATGCCAGCGAGATTCCTGCCTGTCACTTTCCTTTGACATTGCTTCCTCCATCCTACATAGACCTGATACATGCAAGGATATTATACATTAAATACCTAAAATTGTTAATCGAATTCTGAATATTTTAAATAAATTTAATCAGATAAACATTTTATTTTTTTGCCCTTCGATTCAGAAGTTGTACAACTTCTTGTTTCTTATTGTGGGGCACATTAATGTATAATGGCACCGCATCTTTTGCACGGAGTCTTATTTCCAATTCGACAAACTTCTTTTTCTCTTGACCCCATATGATTTTCTTCATTTGATCATAGGTGGTTAGTCGTCCATATATAACAACACCCTCTTCATGCAAACCAACAATCCGAGAAAACATTGTAAAGGTGTTCAACAGGAAAACGGCTAAGAACATAAGATAAATTGCACTTGCTGACTGGATGTAAGAATATGTTGTGGCGATCATACCAAAAATATTAATAACAAATGTCCCAATCAACATTTTTGGTGTTGGGAAGACATGAACAATTCTCTTCCCAGCCATCTTCATTGCTTTCATGAGTCTAAAGACAGACATCATTAAGTAAATAAGCACAGCCAAATCGACTGTTAGAACAATTTTTCCCCATAAATCCATTTATGACCCTCCATTATTTTGATCTTTCTCCATTATAACATTAAACCCGAAGAAATGTGACAAATACACATTTTCTCCGGGTTGCTTTGCGAAAAAAGTAATTTTCAATATGTTTTTTTAAATTTTATTAAACCATTAAAAACACACGCCGATAATATTATTGAAACCCATTTATACATCATCAACTTCTATATCCATGGAAGACGCCGGTAATCCCCTTACCGGCGATTTTTTTTTAGAATCATCTAATCTTTGATTTGGCTAAAGGTTTCACGAAGTAACCAGGGGGTATATGCGTTTCCCAGATGCCCGAGGGGAGTTTCCTACATATCCTCTTCTACAAGAGCATCAAATCCCACACCTTTTCCCCAGACAGACGAAACTGGCAGGACATTTACAAAAGCTTCTGGGTCCAAGTGTGCAATGAACCGCTTAATCAGCATGGATTCACGCGGGGAGCATACAGAAACCACTTTCATTCGACTTTCATTGGAATAGCCGCCCTTGATTTCATACATACTTGTGCCACGCTTGACCTCATTCATAATATAATCAGAGATTGACTCGCATGCATCACTGATGACTTCGATTTTCACCTTCTTAGACCCCATACCAAAGAGGATGGTATCAACTGTTTTCATAAACACATACTGTGTGAACACAGCGTAAAGTGCTATACGTTTATCGTAAATCAGTAGCGAACTCACTATTACGACCATGTCGATAATAAGTAGGAGTTGACTCAAACTCATAAAGGAAAACAATCTTCGATGTAAAATCTTAGCAATAGATTCAGTGCCACCCATAGAGTATCCCCTCTTAAGGATTAAGCCCACACCTGTGCCCGCAAAAAATCCGTAATACACCGATGCTAAAAATAAATCATTTTCAATAAATTCAAAATTCAGGGCTTCAAAACCAATGAGAACCATTGGAAATGTTAATGTTAAAAAGACAATTTTAAGCCCTTCCGCTTTTCCAATAAATATCACTGAGCTCACAAGGATACTCACTGAAACAATATAAAACACAATTGTATAAGGCACTCCTATAAGTTCGGAAAGCACGATTGAAGCACCCGTCGCGCCACCAGTTATAAGTCCATTTGGCCGTAAAATTGAAGTGATGCCAAATGCCAATGAAGAGCAGCCCAGTGTCAAGAAAATCAAGTCCAAAATAAATTTTTCAAATGACCACTTGTTCATAGCTAATACCTCCTATTTTTTTGTCACCAGAACAGTATAAATGCTATGAGCCAAGAGGACAATCTTTTTTTATTAAATTTTTTATTTAGTTTTAGTAAAGAAATTCAATAGTCTAAAAACGGATCTATCATTTTAAAAAAAGAGTGCCGCAAAGGGCACTCTGTTCTTAAAACACTATAATATCTCACTTGTTTTAGGCACTCGTAGCAGCAAGACATAGCCAATTATGAAGAGTGCAACTATGCTAAAAATACCATTCTGGGATCGACCAGTCAGATCACTTACAAATCCGACAAGAAGTGGTCCCATAACAGCGGCAAACTTCCCAAATATATTATAGAAGCCATAAAACTCATTTGATTTTTCTTTAGGAATCAGTTTGCCGTAGTATGATCGACTCAAGGCCTGTATCCCCCCTTGAGAAGACGCAACGAGCATCCCCAGAACCCAGTATTCCAGTTCTGTATCCAACTGATAGGCATAGAAGCAGGTGAAAATGTAAACAATAATTGCAAATTGAATCATTGTACGCGTGCCAAATCGTTTGGCGAGATGTCCATAAAGAATAGCAAAAGGAAAGGCCACAACTTGAACTGCCAGTAGTACAACAATCAGCGTTGTTGCGCTTAGACCCACATCCGCCCCATAAACAACTGCCATTTTGATGATGGTGCCCACACCATCAATATAGAAAAAATAGGCTATTAAAAAAGAGAATATGACCTTATGCTGACGGATATTTGATAGCGTGGTCCCTAGCCTTCTTAAACTTTTTCTGAGCACATGAGGTTCTCTATCTATATAATAACGCTGTTTTACATTCTTAATCATTGGTAGTGAAAACACCCCCCACCAAATTGCCGTTAAAAAGAATCCAATTCGCATGGCAAGTATCTCATTTATGCCTAACATTTCATGTTTAAAAATCATGCCAGCAATCACTACGAAGGGAATGGTGCTTCCTATATACCCCCATGCATAGCCATAACTTGAAACCTGGTCCATTTTTTCTTCACTGGCAACATCCACTAAAAAGGCGTCATAAAACACATTTGCCCCTGCGTAGCCAAACATAGTAAGAATATAGACACCAAGCAAGATAATCCAGTTTCCATTGGGTACAAATGCTAATACACCAGTAAAAGCCACTCCAATTGTGAGGGCTGTTACAAAAAACTTCTTTTTGATGTCTTTATAGTCGGCTATTGTACCGAGAATTGGAGCCATAATGGCCACTAAGAATGTGGCAAAAGAATTGGCATATCCCCAGTAGGCTGTTGACCGACTTGCGGCAATCCCCGCTTGTTCTGCCATAGCCTTATAAAATAGAGGTAAAATAGTGGTTATGATAATTAGGGTGTAAGCTGAGTTTGCCCAGTCATATGTAATCCAGCTTTTCTCCTTTTTAGTAAACTTAGTCATTATGTCCTCCTTGTTTTGAGACGTATAAAGCGTCTCATATGTGTTATAAGTATAGCAGAATATGTTTTATTATGTAATACTAAGACCAAGTATTAATTATTTTGTCACATTCTAGCCTTATTGTATAAACTAGACCTTTTACCTATACAGTAGTATGATAAAAGTAGTCCATAAGAAGTATATCGTATGTTTGATACACAATAATTAGTCATATTATACATATGGCTCAAAATAAGAAAGGACAACAGACTATGCCAGATATTTTAACCCACGTTTATTGTGGCGATTTCACAAAGAAACACTTTGAAGACAGTATTGTCATGCGCCAAATAATCGATAAGCACATATCCGCTTTTTATTTAGGGGCTCAAGGACCAGACTTCTTTTTTTTACTATAGAATATGGCCTTGGAAAAACAACGCATCCATTCCTAAGATGGCTGATAGAATACATAAATCCAAGACAGATGATTTTTTGCTCGAAGCTTTAGACACCATTATCAAGACGGATCTTGGGTCTAAGGCCGGTCAAATGATTTTGGCCTACTGGATGGGTTTTCTCTGTCATTATGCTCTTGATACAACCGCACATCCTTTCATTTATTATCATAGTGGCATCAACAAGGACAATGATTCTAAAGCCAAGGGAGACCACAACAACCATAAATTTCTTGAAAATATTATAGATACCATCATGAGTAAAAAGTATGAAAACATTATGGGCCTCCCACGCAATCAGGCAGACTGTCTTCCTAAGGATGCAGATACTTTAATGCCTGTTTATGAAAGCATCTCAGATGTTATACAAAATGTCTATCAAGAAGATGTGAGTGCTGACATCATACGGGATGCAGTTGCTGATATGAGAAGGCTCATCGTCATTATGAACGATCCAAAGCATAGACTGCGGTGGTGGTTTAACAAGGCCGAATCTCTTATTTCAAAGCCTAAGTATATTACCACAGCAGCCTTCCCCGCAGGATCCAACCTGCACTATGACTTTATGAATATGAACCACAACACTTGGGTCCATCCATGTGACAAGTCAATTGAGTATAAGGAATCTTTCCAAGACCTATTTGACACATCAATTGAACGTGCTGTGGAACTCCTTGAGTTTGCCTGGGATACCATTCGTGGAGATCAAACCAAAGAAGAATTTAAAAGTCTTGTCGGAGGTCTCTCCTATGACACAGGACTCCCTTGCACAGATCCAAGAAAGCTACGCTACTCAGATTCCATATTCACAAAATATGATATTAAAGCCTATAAATAATATAAGCTGCAGTTGAATGACCTAAATCACATTCAACTGCAGCTCTTTTAATTTAGACAGCCCTGTCTCATTTGATATTTGAAATGTATATTGTCACTTCTTTAAAGGCATTATCATAGGGGTGCATAATCTGAAAATCTTGCTGACCGCCAGGTCTAACCTTTTCATTTGAGTTTGTGAAATCGGAATCCAGTACCTGCCCTTGACCATCACCATATTCGGCAATTATTTTATAGTACCGTATGGTTTTCTCACCAGTGTTCATCAAATGGCCTTTTATATAGGAAAAATTACCATCAACAGTCCATGTCCACCCTTCCATAATCTCTGCATTTGTTCCTTCTGCCGCGTGAATAACAGGTTCCTTTGCCGGCAAGACTTCATCCACCCAGATTTGAACTGAAAAGTGACTTGACTCAAATCTATTTGAAATCTTAAACATCTTTTGATGACCAGGCCATATAACCTCTCCATACACGGTGGAGTCACTGTCTACTAGGTCTTCATTTTCGTTTAAGTATTCTGCCCGAATGCGAAAAAAACCGATCGGCGTCTCCCCATCATTCAGCAAACGACCTCGAACCACAGTGTAATCTCCATCCTTTTCCCATGTCCAGTCTTCCAAAATTCGTCCACTTACCACAGGCGAGCTTTTATCGACCTCCGATTCACGAGTTTCATCTTCTGATGTGTTCTGGAGATCTTTCTTTTGAATGGGATCTTCTCCAATGACAAGTGGATCAGTAACAGGTGTCTCCATTATCGGGGTTTCATCTATCTTATTTTTATTTTTATTTTTCATTGCAAGCAGTCATCAGACCTGCAACAAGAATCACTAGGGTTAGTATGCATAATTTTTTTATTCAAATCATCACCACTTTTTTATACATTTTTAGAACATAGGTCATACAAAATTTTATCGTATAATTCGTCTTTTGTCTTATAAACATATTATAGCATGCATCATAGTCTATATGATCACACCAAAAACACACACAAAAGGTAATATTATGCTAAACTCAACAAGGAGATATAAATAATATCCACAACATAAACATGTTTTTACATCAGGAAGGATGTCATTTATGAATCAAAAGACGAAAATGGGAATTTCAATTATCACCGGGCTCTTGCCCTCCTGGCTACTTGGCTATCAAGCTGCCCTTTTTATTCAAGAAATAACCAGCAAAACACAAATAGTCGGCAATCGAAAGATGTTAATCTTCATACACCCCACGCTTCTGCTGGTTCTTGCAGCGGTCATATCCATATGTTTATTATTTGTTTGGCATAAAATTTTTGGACCCTTATGGGACGCTCTTAATAAGCAGATGAAAAAACTTAAAAACATTCATGTGAACAAGCCTAGTCTTGCATCAATCAAGTCTATTATTTCAAGTTTTTTCACTTTTGGACAGTGGAAAGCTGAAAAGATAGTTCAGATTATATTCTACCTCGGTATAGCCGCAGTTTTTTTTTCAGTTTATGTACCTTATTGAGTTTGCCGCCTTAGGTCTTGGTATCAAAGAGTTCGCATCATTTGGTATAAATCTTTCATATAACTTTCCGGTCACATCCACAATGTTTGTTATCACTCTTGTGTTTACGATCCTATTAGAACTTATTCTTTGGAAATGTGTTTGTGAGATTTTACTTATTATACTCCGTGCCTTTGAAGCTTATTTTTACAAGACTGTTCGACCAGAAAAATTGAATGACTATGTCTTTTCTGAGAAACAAACCACACGTTCAGATGAACCTGGAAAAAATGAGCACATTCATGAGTCGTAAACGATTCAACAAATAATAAAACCTTTCAGACGCTACATCAAGCTATGGTCTGGAAGGTTTTATGCTTCGTCAATATTATTATCATAAACAACTTGGTTGCGTCCCTTTTCTTTGGCCTCATACATAAGCTTGTCCGCCTTACCAATAAAAATGGTTGATGACCCCTTTTCATATTGGCAAACCCCTGCACTGACAGTTATAGATGTCTTTCCAAAGGAATAATCCAAGCCTTTAATTTTATTTCTGACTCGTTCAATAATACTTTTTGTTTCAGACTGACTTGTGCCTGTAAATACAAATAAAAACTCTTCCCCGCCAAAACGCCCAACTCGATCTGTTTCTCTTATACTTGACCTAAAGACACTTGCCAGCTTCTTCAAGACCTCATCACCCGCAGTATGACCGTAGGTGTCATTGATTCTTTTGAAGTGATCTATATCTGCCATCATTATTGTAACTGGCCTATCATACCGTTTAGCCTGATTGATCTGTTCTTCTAAATAATCAAGAATATTCCTCCTATTGTCAAGCCCTGTTAAACCATCTGTCCTAGCCAATTTAACCAAGCGTTCCTTTTCTTCTTCCAAGGCTTCATTTGCCTGTGCAAGTTTTGCATTGGCCTTGTTGAGTTCAATTGTTCTGACTTCAACGAGTCCCTCTAGGTCTGTGTTCGATTTCATGAGAGCTTTGGTGGAATTCAAGAGAGATTCAGCCATTTTATTGATGGCATCACCTAGTTTTGCAAATTCATCAGACTGTATCTGCGGCACACGCATACTGTACTCTCCAGCTGAAATTCTTTCCGTAATTCGAATCAAAGCGTTCATATTCCTGTTGATGTACTTGGACAAATAAAAATTAATCACAAAACAGAGTACAATCATAAGGACCAAGGTCACATTAAAAGCTTCTAAGAGTCCCTTTCTTTCATCTTCAATCCTAGTCTTTTGTATGTCTAAAATACGCTCAATATCAATGTTTGTCCCTTCTGTAAAAGAACTTAATGTAACACTCTTAACTTCCAACTCTTTACGTTTATCAATTAACTTATACATGTTTTCATTTAAACTTTTCAACAAGACTTCTATTCTAAGTCCCATGACTTGATACTCAATAGGAAGTGAGTCCATGTGCTTCAAAGCAGAGGCCTTTTCTATAATATCATTCATTCCATCCCAGTCGTTTGTATAAGTCTCGCTCAGCATGTTATTTACTGAGAAGTACTGATTGTAGAGGCCGATTAGTCTTTTTCTAAGAACCCAGACAATTTTATCTGACTCTGGGTACTGTCTTTGATCAAATGAATCCAAACTATCAGAAAGCTTATTCATATCCGACTCAATGAAAATTTTCAGGGCGAGCATTTGATCTGTTAACTGATCATTTGGGTGAATTCGTCTTCATATCTATTAAGGTCTTCAAGAATGATATTAAAAATGCGCAACTGTTCCTTTGAAATATAGGCATCTTGAATAAGCTCAATCGACTCCACAAGACTCCCTCGATGATAAAAAACATCCAGTGCATCTTCTCTACGGGACGACGAGACATATTTTAGTTGAGATATTTCACTGTAGTTAACCTCACTTTGTATGTCTACTATTTGGTCATTGGTTCTATTCATTCTATTCATGTACTGAATGGTTAAGGACATGTATACACCAAAGATACCTATCATAACCATAATAGACAAAAACGCAATGAACAGTCGCTTCTTTATTGACATGAAGGCCTCCATTCTGCCCGATTTTGCTTTTATCTTTGTATCGCATTATCCAGTTCTCGAAGAAGAACTTCATAAGCTTCAGGAAAGCTTAAAAAATCAATAAAAAAATCCAAACCCTTTTCAGCTGTATCAGGACTTGTTGCAAGATCATAGTTAAAAGCCCAATGTTTGCTTGCTTTGATATCTTCAAGCATCCTTAAATGGTAATCGTCATAAATGGTCTCTGGCGTATTTTTATTTGGAACAAAAGCGCCTGAACCTAAGGCCATCTCTATTTGATTATTAACCTCAGCAAATTGGACGATGGCTTCTTTGGCCCCTTCAATATTGATAGCATCCTTGCCAATAACAATGCCATCCACAGGGCCTAGTGCCACCAGTGGGATCTTCTTATCTATTACAGGAAAAGAAAACACGTCATAATTCCCCTCACTGTTTGATTGGGATAAGGCACCAGAGAACCAAGTTCCCATAAGTGTCATACCATATTCCCCCTCCATAAGCGGTTCAATAATATCTTCAGCCCAATCAGAATCCGTAGCATTGGAATTAAAGTAACCTGCATCAATCAGGTCCTTCCATAACTTCACAGCTCTTAGGACTTCTGGCTCCGTATAATGTCTCTGATCACTCATAAGTTGTGTTCTATACTCAAAACCAGCCGTTCTTAGGAGAAGGTAGTCAAACCAAAACTGGGCAGGCCATTTGTCTTTTGCACCCAGCCCAATCGGGGTGACACCTCCTTTTTTAAGTGTTTCACAGACACTTATAAATTCTTCCCAGGTCTTAGGCGGACTCAGGTTATACTTGTCAAAGACATCTTTATTATAGTAAAAAGTAACATAATGCTGGGTTAATGGAATTAAGTAGTACTTTCCATCATAAAGGCTTGCAGAGTCAAGTAGTGTTTTGGGAAAGACATTCTCAAGATCGTAAGCCTTGAAGACATCATCAATCGGCTCCAAATATGAAACAATACTCCTTGTTTTCTCGCCTGCCCAGTAGGAATTTAAATCAGCAGGCCTGCCATTTTCAAGAGAGTTTAATATGTTCACTTTGTAGGCTTCATGGTCAATGGGAACAGCATTTAGACGATACACTGTTTGACTATCGTTATAACGGGCAACCATCTCATCAATTCCGCCGCTCAAAGTGCCCGAGAAATAATGATGAAAAATAATGGGCTCTCTTTTTTCTTCTCCATCTTGAATGGACACTTGTTCACAAGCTGACAAAACCAGTATTATCACTAAAGAAAAAATCACCCAGCTGATTTTTCTCATTTTCCCACCTCCCATTATTTTTCCACTTGTTTATAGATACCCAATTCCTCTAAACATATTTAGGTCTAATTCGTCTTACAGTACACTTTAATATGCTCAAACCCAATGTTTCAAAATATGTTCAGCAATATTTTCCAGATTTCTGAAGACTTGAATTGACTTCTCTTTCATCATTGACTTATAATACTTTTGTCAGACACATGAAAAGGCAGGTATATTATGCAAAAATACAATATCCATAAGGATTTCAAAGCACTGACTCGACTCAATATGAAGTTGTCGAGTATGGCAGATATCAACGCAAGAAGGCTAATTAGTAAAATTACAACACTTCCTGTACATATAACAAAAGACTTAAAAATCTACAGTGAGTCCATCAAAGGTTACAAAATCATGATTTGAAAGTGGATGTGTTTGACCCTTGGGAGAGGGAAGACAAATTGCCCTGCATTATTTTTTATCATGGTGGCGGTTTCATGCTAGGGCTTAATGAAGCCCACTATAGATACGCCAGTGAGTACGCGCGGGGTGTCTCAGCAGTGGTCATCATGCCAGATTATAGATTGGCGCCAGAAGATCCTTTTCCATTTGGTGTTGAAGATTGCTACAGCACCCTTCTTTGGGCTTATGAAAATGCTGATCGTTTAGGAATCGACCAAAACAAAATTGCAGTTGTTGGTGAGAGCGCCGGCGGTAATTTAAGTGCCGCTGTATCATTGATGGCACGGGATCGAAATGGGCCCAAACTGAAATGCCAAGTCCTAATTTATCCAACAACAGATGATGAACATAAAACTGAGTCCGCTCGGAATTTCACTGACACCCCTATGTTTTATAGTGAAGCAAATAAATTTATGTGGAAGCAGTATTTGTCAGAGTGGCTGGGAAGAGTGTCTCCCTACGCAGCACCCATGCGGGCTGAAAGCTTAAAAAATCTGCCTCCAGCTTATGTGGAAACAGCGGAGTTTGATCCCCTTCACGATGAAGGCATTGCATATGCCAAACGTATGAAAGAAGACGGCATTGAAGTGGTGATTCATGAAACAAAAGGAACCGTTCACGGTTATGATGTTATAAAAAGAAGTGATATTACAAAGGATAGTCTTGAAAAAAGACTGGTTTTCTTAAAATGGAAATTGCAGTTGGAAGACAATTAGCCCTTTTTCATAAAGATGTATAAAAACCGCCTAGAAAACGTACTTAAATGTACTTTTTCTAGGCGGTTTTATCTTTAGCAATATGTGCCCATTCCCAAGATGACCGACAGCTTTCTAAGACAAGGTTTCATATTGTCAGGCACTGTGAGCGTACTTTAGGTACGTGATCTGGGTGTGTCAATATGAATAACGAAGTATTAGAAGTGCTAGCGCCAGTCTGGAGGGGCTTGAGAAATAGCTGCCCCCAAAGCCGTTGAATACTCCGACTTATCTGGAAACACGAACTGCCCATCAAAGGACTTGAACTCTGTTAGCCTTTTGATTATGGTCTTGCCGGTGTCAATGTTTCCGAGTTTGCCTGTGACTACAATGTCTTTTATGCCTGTCGCACTGGATGCAAAAAGGGAGATGACGCCTATTGTTTGAAATATAAGGTTAATAATCCCTAGAGCCTTGTCATTTGCAGTGGCTTTCACATTCATTTTTCCAAAGTTAGAAGCGGTAATGTCTTCAATTAGGTGTCCGACCATTCCCTTTGATATGTCCCCTATAGTAAGGTCAACATTTTCCAGGGATCCCTTCTCGGCCATTTCTATGATTTCATTAAAGTCAGACATACCGAACATGGCTTCGCTCAGTCCCAAAAGCGTTCCGCCCCCGACACCAGTACCACCGAGGTGGGTGATTTGACCATTTTCAACTTTCACAATGGCTGAACCTGTGCCCAGACTCAGGACTATGATATTGTCCATGCCCGAAAGATGGGCGCCGCCTAGACCAATGGCTTCAAACTCATTTACCTTTACGACAGGAATTCCCAGTATATCTGATTCAATATACGATGCTCCGACACCCGTTATGGCTATTTTACTAATATCTGTGAGCTTGAGACCATTTGTATACATGAGCTTGCCAAGAGCGCCACTGGCCGAAGTGATTGGATCGCTGGCCTTTATGGTCATTAAATCAACAATTTTCGCATCGTGAAATCCAACAATTTTTGTTGTTGTCCCACCTATATCTATTCCAACTATCATATGTCCTCCATCTTATGATGAAAAGCATCTTGGGTACTTTACTCCACAATCCGAACCCTCTCCGGGTTGATTTGAAGTGGGTATGACTCCATGATCACATCTGGAATCACTTGAATTTTGTCACTGATCTCCAGTTTAGAAATATTGAAATTATCATTTGTTCCTGGCAGAATTTTGACGTAAGAGGCCATGCCTTCTGCATCACTACACTTTGCAATAAGCAGTCCATCCTCTGAACGACTTAGATCATCTACCGTGAGCGTCATAGCTGATTCAAGATTATAGGCGTGAATGGCTAGGTTTTTTTCCATATCACCATATTGACGAATGAACTCCACGTCAGTTGTCATGCCTTCATGAATCTCAGAAGTCTCACCATAGTATTCAAATCTAATTAAATCACTATCTGTTCGCAGATCGAATGACGTCTCAGAAACCTTTTCAATTTTCCCTGTAATCTTTTCAATCGTTTGACCCATACTGGTGTGCTTGACATCAAAATTTTCTACAATAAAGGGTTTTACAACTTGCCTTCCATCTTGGTTAATGATCTGAACACGTTCCCCCAAGTATATATCTTGGGTGCTTGTCACAGTGTATATATCAACAATATCACCTGTTAATATATGAACATCCTGACCATCGATTTCAATAACCTCTCCGACTATATCATAGTCTGGAGCGGGTGTGTTGTCTTCAACAGCTGACACTGGGGAAGTCGACTGACTGTCATCATTATTCTTGATAGGGTCTGCACTTTGTGTACAGCCTGTTAACATTATAACACTTAGGCTTAGTGTCAAACCCCAAATTGCATATTTTTTAATATTCATAGTGGCCTCCATAACTTTTATCTATTACTACATCCGTCCTCTTTGCTACACGGCTTACGCTTTAGTGGTCTTTGTTTAAAACCTTCGCAAAGAATGTATCATTACAGCCTTAAGACGAACAGTGGGTCAAAAAGTTCCAGATTTTTTGTTTTTTTAACTTTTATATGCTGAGCGACTTACAAAACAACATACAAAGTCTTCGTTATACCATATATGGATATTTAGGCGTTCAAATTCTATATATGATATGGCGAGGGCTTAGATCTATAAATTTAGCAAGCGTCTGAAGCTATATTATGCCAAAATAAAACCACCTTTAATCGTATGATTCAAGATGGCTCTTTTTCATGCTTTTTCTATGCATTTGCAATCCCTAGACTCTCATTACAGATGAATGAAGATCAATCAAATTCATTGATTTACAATTTGTAAAGCAATTTTAATGTCGTCATAGGTCACGTTTTCTGGCAAATTATCTTTTAGAGCTTTTAAGGAGTCTCTCCCATGTTTCTGAATGGCTTCATGGATTTGATCAAGTTTCTCCACTGAAATGAGCTTATTCCAATCAACTGGAAGACCATCAGATTCAGCTTTTAGGAGGTGCTTAACAATCGTTCCTGACGTAAATCCGCGCTCAAAGGCAATTTCACTCAAAGAATCTTTTTCAAGAAATGCACTGTAAGTATTTTGTATACGTTCTTCCATTGATTCCTTTGGTGATGCTTCAATGGGACTATCTTCTTCCCTCTTGTTCTTGAGTTCAAGTGTTTTCTCTCTTTTGGCCTCTATACTCGGCTGGTCTATACCCATTTTTGTACAATAGTCTTTCACGGCACCCATAAAAATTTCACCGTAATTCTCAAATTTTTTACTGCCAACGCCACCCACTTCTAAAAATGCCTCAGGGGTCATTGGATAAACAGCAGCCATTTCATAAAGGGCTGAATTATGAAATATGGTGTAACTCGGTATGCCTTTTTCCTCAGCAATTGACTTGCGTATATCTGAGAGGATCTCAAATAATTTGTCATCATACTCCAAGTCTTTTAAAGAGCCCGAAAGAGACTTTCTCTTTTTGGCTGACTTGCCCTTCTTTTTAGAGTTCTCAAGTCTATCCACTTTAATACTTACTTTCTCATGTCCTTTTAAAACCCCTCTAGCTGGTGCCAATAATTTGAGAACAGGAAACTGGTCTGTTGTCATTCTAATATAACCATTGGCCAGGAGAGTCATAATAATTTCTCGCACTTCCCCAGGGCTCTTGTCTTTCATAAGACCATAGGTTGACTGTTGGTCTAGTCTAAAGCTTTTTATGCGCTTGTCTTTAGACCCACGCAATATTTGTATAATCAGATTGAGGCCAAATCTTTGGTTGGTCCTATAAATGCAAGACAGGATCATCTGAGCCTCTATTGTCACATCTTTACGCTCTGACTGGTCTGTACAGTTTCCGCAATTTCCACAATCCGCCTTAATCTCATCACTCTCGCCAAAATAATCTGTTATGAGGTGTCTTAAACAATTGTCCGAGTGACAGTAGTTGATCAAATACTGTAAATTTTCATTAAGGAGTTCCTTGCGCTCAGCTGATTGGGTGTCATTTTCTATGAGCATTTTCTGACTGACTATATCTGAAGGCGAGTACATAAGGACACATTCAGAGCTTCACCATCACGCCCTGCACGGCCAGCCTCCTGATAATAAGCTTCCATATTCTTTGGCATATTATAGTGAATAACAAATCGAACATCAGGCTTATCAATGCCCATACCAAAGGCATTGGTTGCAACGATCAATTGGGATCTGTCGAACATAAAATCCTCTTGGACTTGTCTTCTGACTTCACTATCCATACCACCATGGTAACCAACCGCCAAATATCCCTTATCGCATAGTTTTTTTGTTAATGATTCAACTGTTTTTCGAGTTTGCACAGTAAATTATGCCACTTTCACTATTCCCTCTTTCACCAAGGTACTGAGTAACAAACCTAAACTTATTGTTTGGTGCAACCACCTTATAAAATAGGTTTGGTCTATCAAAACCAGTGATTCGCTCCACTGGAGACTCTAGCTTCAATAGAGATTTTATTTCCCTTGTAACGTCCTTTGTCGCTGTGGCTGTAAAGGCCGCAATGGGGGGACGGTTTTCAAACAGGGATATAAAATTGGGAATGTCCCTGTAACTCGGTCTAAAATCATGCCCCCACTGACTGATACAATGGGCTTCATCCACCGCTATCAGACTAATGTTCATTTGAGCAATCTGTCTGTTGAACATGACTGATTTCAGTCTTTCTGGTGCAACATATACAAGTTTATAATCACCATAACGCATACCGTCAAGTCGCATCATGAGTTCTTCCTGATCAAGGGTGCTGTTTATGAATGTTGATGGTATGCCCGCCTCTGTCAGACTATCCACTTGGTCCTTCATTAAGGAAATCAGTGGAGAAATGACAATAGCCGTGCCTTCAGATAGGACTGCTGGCAACTGGTAGCACAAGGACTTACCGCCACCTGTAGGCATGATGCCCAGTGCATCACGACGCTCTATAATGCCATCGATTATGTCTTCTTGACCTGTTCGAAATCTTGTATATCCAAAATATTTTTTGTAACGCTTGTAACTTGTTCATGAAAGACTCCAATCTATAAGTCATTATCTTGCTTTCATTTTATGTGAATCTTATAAAAATGTCAATTTTTACCATTATATCTTATATATCCAATCCGAGTTTATCGATTTTCTTATATAAGGCCGTCCTGTGGAGGCCTAACAACTTAGCCGCTTCCGTTTTATTTCCATCACAGCGGTCTATGGCTTCTTTAATGATTTTTTTCTCCGTCTCATCCACACATCTTTTAATATTGAGGTCCGTATTTTTGTCAAAATTCATTACATGATTCATAGGCGTATCAGGACTTGGCTTTTGAGTGTTCACATCTTGCTCAAGGGCCACACTTTCCTGAATATACTCTGGTAAATCCTTTGTGTATATAACCTTGGTCAGTGCCATATTGATGGAGCTCTCTACAACATTTCGAAGCTCCCTCACATTCCCTGGCCAAGCATAGTTTGGAGCTTTTTCATAGCCCCTTCTGAAAAGGATGTCGGACAAGTTGGATATGTTGATACAAAACTCTTTAACATGCTATGGGCTACGAGGGCAATATCTTCACGCCGCTGGCTAAGTGGTGGAATTTTAATACTAACAACTTCCAGGCGATAGTATAAGTCCTCTCGAAACTTTTTCTTGGACACAAGAGACCTGAGGTCTTCATTGGTTGCAGATATCACACGGACATCCACCTCCACTTTATTGTGTCCTCCAACCCGTTCGAACTCTCGTTCTTCTAGGACACGAAGAAGCTTGGCCTGCATTTCAAGGGGCATGGTTCCTATCTCATCCAAAAATATTGTTCCCCCGCTGGCAATTTCAAACTTGCCAACCTTACCTGTGCTGGATGCTCCAGTGAAGGCGCCCGGTTCATATCCAAAGAGTTCAGATTCCAGTAAATCTTTAGGGATGGCTGCACAATTAATTTTTACAAAGGGACCATACTTCCTATGACTGCCCTTGTGGATGGCATGGGCAAAGAATTCCTTCCCCGTACCACTGCCCCCTTCAATACAAACAGTGGAGCTGGTTTCTGCTGCACGTTTGGCCGTTTCTTTTAAAAAGATCATGTGGGGGTTTTGCGTGAGTATGTTGTCAAAAGAGTACTTGGCTTGGTTCAAGCGCTTAATTTCCTTTTTATGCTTTTTCATTTGCGAGTTCATGGTTTCAATGTAGTTTGCCATATATTTGACTTCAACCACATCCCTAAAAAGGACTGTGCCTACGGCACCAATAATTTCTCCACCCCGCTTGATCGGAATTCTTGAGGTGACCATATCGTGGCCATTCATTTTTTGAATATCTCCAATTTCTGATTCCCCAGTTTCAAGAACCCTATGCAGGCGTGTGTTTTCAATAACTTTTGTAACATGCTTGCCAATGGCATCTTTTTCCTTGATACCAAGAAGCTTTTCATACTTGCACTTGGTTACAATGCCCTTTGCATCAACTATGATCATGCCTTCATATGCCTGCTCAATGAACTCATCTATCATTTCCATTTGTTCTTGAAGTTCTTTATATGAAAGTTTCAAAGTTTCACCCCATTTAAGCCCCATATATTTTATAAAGTAGGTCAACCACCAATGTGTCTCCAATTCGCTACAACCATTCTAGCATATTTCATACAAATTCCATACCCTTAGCTCGCGTGGAATTTCCCAAGTCAAAGTGCGTTTGAACTTGACATTCGCAGTCCACTCAGAAGCACGTGACCAAATTGAAACTCAATCAACAAGGCAAGCCTGAGGCATTTTATGCAAACTAAGACCCCTAATGGATTCCATTAGGGGGTCTTATAGTAACAAGAAAAGTGTGTGTGAACTCTTCCTTGCGAACGCAAGCTATTTTACTGATAAATCTTACTTCTTGATGATAACAGCTTCACCCATACCGCCACCGATGCATAGTGTCGCTATACCGTTTGTGGCCTCATCACGCTTTAGAAGCTCATGGATAAGCGTTACAAGAATTCTTGCACCTGATGCACCAATTGGGTGACCGATTGAAATAGCACCACCGTTGACATTGACAATTGACTTATCAAAATCCAGTTCTTTCAAAACAGCAACTGACTGAGCTGCAAAGGCTTCATTGGCCTCTACAAGGTCAACTTGATCTTTTGTCATGTTGGCACGCTTTAATGCTTTTTGCACTGCATTGACTGGACCGATGCCCATGATTGATGGATCGACCCCTGCTGATGCGTGTGTCACAATTGTACATAGTGGCTTGATGCCTAGCACTTTTGCCTTTTCTGCACTCATAACAAGGAGGGCTGCTGCACCATCATTTATACCAGATGCGTTGCCTGCTGTTACAGAACCATCTCTTTTAAACGCAGGACGTAGGGCACCTAGCTTTTCAACTTTTGAATTAGGTTTAATGTATTCATCTGTGTCAAATACGATTGGGTCGCCCTTACGCTGAGGAATTGTTACTGGAACAATTTCATCTCTGAAACGTCCCTCTTCCTGAGCCTTAGCCGCCTTCATCTGACTTTCATAAGCAAACTGATCTTGCTCTTCACGCGTAAGTTGCCACTGGTCCACGATGTTCTCTGCAGTGATACCCATGTGGTAGCCTTCAAATGCATCTGTTAGTCCATCGTTTACCATGATGTCAATAAGTTCTGCGTTGCCCATACGTGCGCCCCATCTTGCTTTTTTCATCACGTAAGGTGAAGAACTCATATTTTCTGTACCACCTGCAACAACCACATCAGCACTTCCTGATGCAATCATGTCAAATGCCACAGAAACAGATTTTAGACCTGAACCACAAATCATGTTCAAAGTCCATGCAGGTGTTTCAACTGGTAGTCCAGCCTTAACAGAAGCTTGACGTGCCACACCTTGACCTGCGCCAGCTTGAAGTACGCAACCCATAACAACTCGTCAACTTCTGTTGGAGCCAAACCAGCTCTATTAAGCGCTTCTTTAATAACAGTTGCACCTAGATCCACTGCTGATACATTTTTAAGTGTACCACCAAAACTGCCTACACCTGTTCTGACCGCTGAAGCGATTACGATTTCTCTCATTAAATTTTGCCTCCATTTTCTCAAGTACATGCATTCATAACCTATTTAATTTAGACTATTCTTTGCTGTGCTGACTTCTATTATCGGCAAGTTGGATGCTAACCGATAAACATAAGGCCAAGTGCGATGATGACACCGCTGTATAGAAGATCAACAAGACAGAAACCCATTATGTCTCTTGCGCCTAAGTTTGCAATACCCAGTGCAGGCAGTGCCCAGAACGGTTGAATCATATTCGTCCAGGCGTCACCCCATGCGATTGCCATGCCTGTTTTAGCTGCAGATACCCCAAGTTCTGCACCCGCAGGCATCATAATAGGCGCTTGTACTGCCCATTGACCTCCGCCAGAAGGAACAAAGAAATTTACAATACCCGCACTCAGGAATGTGAATAACGGATATGTTGTCTGATTGGAAATGCTTACAAAACCTTCAGATATAAGTCCTGCCAGTGACAAGCCTGTGTCTGGGTTTTGTCCTACCATCATCCCCATGATACCAGCATAAAATGGGAACTGTAGTATAATACCCGACGTGCCCTTGCCTGCCGCTGAAATGGCATCAAGGAAACGTCTTGGTGTTTTATGAAGTAGTATACCCACAAATAAGAACGTGAAATTCACGATGTTCAAGTTGAGTTCAAAACCATTGTTTGCAAAGTAATATAGTATATATATAAGACCCATGGCTCCAATAAGCATTGAAAGCACTGGGCTATTTTCCATTTTATCTGCAAAGGAATCGCCATGTTCGATAACGCCATGTCCATCTTCATCGTCTTGAAGCAGTTTGCTGTCAATTTCGATAACCTCATCTGGCGATGGATGCATAGCCCTGTTAACGAATGGCATAGTCACAAGGATAAAACCGAAAATAATTAAGTTAAAATGGTGAAAAGATTGTTGCTGATGTACTAATTGGATCCACAATGGCTCCATTTGTTGCTTTTGCCAGCCCTTCCCCAGCTGTTGCCAGCTTTAGCGGCACTGAACCAGATAGTCCTGAATGCCAAACAATAAAGCCTGAATACGCCGAAGCAATAAGCAGTCTATAGTCTACACCCTTGACTTCTCTAGCCAGCTGTCTCGCGTAAAGTGCACCAATGACCAGACCAAATCCCCAGTTGATCCAGCACGCTACAGTCGATACAACGTTACAGCCATAATTGCTTGTAGTGGCGTCTTGCAAAGTTTTGCAAGTGACTTTAACCCTCTTTTGATGATAGGTGTGCTTGCTAGCGTATGACCTGTTACAAGCACTAGCGCCATTTGCATGGAAAACGCAAGCAGATTCCAAAATCCGCCACTCCAGTGAAGTACCATATCCATTGGACTTTGTGCTGTTGCTGCCATACCGCCAACCAGTACGATTAGCGTTAGTATAACGGCAAAAAGAAATGGATCTGGTAGATAGTTTTGGACTATGCGCACACAGCCCTTGGAAATTTTCTTAAACATTTTGACCTCCCTTTAACCCTTGACTCAAGCTGACAATACGTCGAGGATCTCTTGATGTAAGTCTCTAATGGAAGGTGAGTATAAATCTCTTTACTGCATCTTCACCAATTCATCAGAGATGATCAGTGTGGCCTCAGTTGCATCTTGAATCTGCTCAACTGTATACTCTGGATTGTATTCTGTTAGAAGCAATCCTTTATCTGTAACTTCCATAACGCCCATTTCAGTGATAATTTTACTCACTTTACCTGCAGCGGTTAATGGTAGTGTACATTTCTTTTAATATTTTGGTGTGCCCTTTGCTGTGTGAACCATTGATACAATAACCTTCTTAGCGCCACCAACAAGGTCCATTGCGCCGCCCATACCAGGTACAAGCTTGCCAGGGATCATCCAGTTGGCTAAATTTCCTTGTTCATCTACTTGGAGTGCTCCCAGTACAGTCGCATCTAGGTGACCACCACGAATGATGGTAAAAGACATCGCGCTATCAAAGTAAGTGCCACCAGGCACCATTGTGACAGGCATGCCCCCTGCATTAACCAAATCTTTATCTTCTTCACCTTCTTTTGGTGCAGGCCCAATGCCTACAAATCCATTTTCTGAATGAAGAATAAGTTCCATATCTTCTGGAATATAGTTTGCCACTAGGGTTGGAAGACCAATGCCCAAGTTAACAACATCACCATCTTTAAATTCTTTAGCAACACGGCGTGCAATTATTTCTTTTGGATTCATCTTTATGCCTCCCCTACAACATAGTTAACAAATAGACCCGGTGTCATGATCAGGTGTGGATCAAGTTCACCCGCTTTAACAATTTTTTCTGCTTGAACAATAACCGTTTCAGCAGCTGTTGCCATTAATGGATTAAAATTTCGTGTAGCCTGGTTGTAAAAAAACATTGCCTTTTTCATCTACAATCGACCCATGTAGGAGGGCCACATCCGCCTTTATAGCTGTTTCAAGAAGGAATGTCTTTCCGTTCACTTCTATTTTTTCTTTTCCTTCTTCCACAGGTGTTCCCAGTCCAATCGGTGTTAAGACACCACCAAGACCGGCTCCGCCTGCACGAACACGTTCTGCAAGCGTGCCCTGTGGCACCAGAACAACTTCCAGCTCGCCAGCATTCATTTGGCGTCCTGTTTCTTTATTTGTTCCAATATGAGATGTTATAACTTTTTTTAACTTGTTTGTTTGCAACAAGTTTTCCCAGACCCTTGTCAACAAAACTTGTGTCATTACAAATGATCGTAAGATCTTTCACGTCTTTTTCAATAAGAGCATCAATCATGCCTTCTGGTGTTCCACACCCCAAAAATCCACCAATCATAATCGTCATACCATCTTGAACTTTTGAGACTGCTTCATTTAGCGTAATTCTCTTTTTCATAATTAAACCTCCGTCCATTCATCGACAACTGTCCATTTCATATTCTGGGCTTGCCGTGTCTGATATTCATATAACGCAATACTTATGCCAACTTTTTATGATCACTTTACAAGCCTTGCAAATCCACAATAGTATATAAATCTGATCTAGGATACCTCTGAACAAACATAGACAACAAGGGGATGTAGTGTATCCAAACCGATACACTTCTCGTGTTTTTTTAATGTTTAAAGAAAAAGTGTATCCATTAAGATACACATGATCGAATTGTTAATATATTTACTTACATCCATGTATCCATATAGATACACATTTTCTGTCTTCCTAAAAAACATTGTTCAAAAAGGCTTTTTTTAATATCACTAAACTATAAATAATTACAATTTGTTCTTATTTTCTGAATATTGTTTGTCTAATTTTGTCGAAATGATATAATTATCGAGTAAAATGATGCATGACACATTCAAAATGTCATTATTTGTAACTCGAGGTGTATATGTATATTATAAAAAACAACGCCATTCGAATCCTTTGTTCTGTATTAATCATAGGCTCTTCTTTAAACATACTGACAAATGGCTCGATTTATTCTCTTTCTCAACACTAAACAGCCTTATAACAATAGGCATTGTCTGTACTTTTGTCTATTTTGACCAATAAGGAAAAGGCTAAGTTTAATGACATTTTTATGATTGATCCATTAACCAAACTCCCTAATAAATATGGTCTTGAAAACTATTTCATTAATCATATTAAGGGCAATAGCAAGCCTTATGGATTAATAACCCTAGATATTGATGACTTTAAGATGATCAATGATCGATATGGTCATAAAACGGGTGACAGCATTCTTATCAATCTGTCTAAGAGCATTAAAACCACAAGTGGTTCAGACGCCTTCATTTGCAGATCCTATGGAGATGAATTCTCTGTGCTCTTTCCATGTAAAAATGAAGAAGATGCCATCGAATTTGCTGAGCGACTTTTTAACAGAATTAAGTCCTTTTTAAAATGATAATTCCGTTATAACGCTGTCAAACCTCAGTATGGGAATCTCTCTTTACCCAGAACATGCAGCCAATTTTCAAGACTTATATAAATTTGCAGACCATGCTCTATTCTATAGAAAACACGAAGCTGGAAAGAATGGTTACACAGTCTATTCTAACGAAATCTTCCATGTTGCACATGAGGAAGAGGAGCTTGCCCAGGCCTTTAATGAGGCCATTGACAAAAATCAAATTTTATTGAACTTCCAACCTCAAATCCATTCAGAATCCATGAAGGTGGTTGGAGCAGAAGTTCTTACGCGGTGGAATCATCCAGAAAAGGGACAAATTTACCCCGACCGGTTTATCCCAATTGCTGAAAAGAACAATTTAATGCGCAAGCTTGATTTTTATGTTTTTAGACAAGCATGCAAACAGCTCAAGGCTTGGGAAAAGGAGTCCTTCTATCCCATTACCCTTTCTGTAAATATGTCCACATCTACAATATGCGACCGAGATGTGGCTCTTATATTAGACCGAATCATAAAGGAAGAAAATGTTGACCCAAGGTATTTAATTGTTGAAATGACTGAAGAACTTGGTCTTACAGATTTTAGACTTACAAATGACATTCTCCATGAAATCAGTGCTCTTGGTATAAAAATTGCCCTTGATGACTTTGGCAAAGGCTACTCCTCTCTTATATACTTGGAGAAGATTCCAATTAATGTCCTTAAAATTGATAAGGAGTTTATCACTGATATTGATACAAACCGAAATGCTCGCATGGTCTATAAAACAATAAGTGATTTGGCCAGCAAGCTGGATCTCAAAGTGGTTTCTGAAGGCATTGAGACAGAAAACCAGCTCAATACCCTTATGGATATATCCCACTCTGTTATGCAGGGCTATCATTTTAGTCGCCCTCTAACGCTGGAAAATTTCAGTGCATATATGGACGAACTGAGCCGTTCACAAAGCCATATAAAATCGGCCTAAAGATTAGAATTTGACGTCATAATGACATTATATTTCATAAGAAAAGCCAGTGGATCCCTATCCACTGGCTTTATATCTTCTGCTTGCTTATTTTTTTGCCTGATTTGCTTGAATAAGAACTATTTGCTCTTATTAATAAACAAAGTTACCATTTTCAAATACTATCACTTTAGATCCATCATCTTTGATTCCCACAATGCTTAGGTCAGATGTTCCAACCATAAAGTCAACATGTGTTAAAGAATCATTTGCACCGGCTTCTTTAAGGGCTTCTTGATCCATATCTTCTCCACCCTCAACACATATTGGATAGGCTTTTCCTAGTGCAAAGTGACAAGAGGCATTTTCATCAAAAAGAGTGTTAAAGAACAGAATTTTTTGATTGGAAATTGGCGAGTCATAAGGAACAAGTGCCACTTCTCCAAGTCGCTTGGCACCTTCGTCTGTATCAAGCAGCTCTTTTAACGTTTCATAGCCTTTTTCAGCATCAAAATCCACAACAAGTCCATCTTTGAATGTTAGGGAGAACTTATCCACGATATTTCCATTGTGATTTAGTGGCATTGAGCTTACGATTTTTCCGTTCACCCCATCTTTATGCGGTAGAGTAAAGACTTCTTCTGTAGGCATATTGGCTACAAACTGCGTTCCATCTGCGGATTCTTCTCCACCACCAAACCAAACATGCTTCTCTGGAAGATCAACAATAACATCTGTACCAATGCTGTTTTTATAATGGAGGGCCTTAAATTTGTTCTCTGTCAAAAATGCAATACGTTCGTTAAGGTTATTTTGGTGTGCTTTCCAAGCAGCAACAGGATCTTCCTCATCGACGCGTACAGCTTTGAAAATTGCATCCCATAATTTTTGAACCGCTTCCTCTTCAGAAACATCTGGAAACACTTTTCTTGCCCAAGCATTTGTAGGAATAGAAGCCACGCACCAAACATTTTTATTTGACATGAGTCTTGATCTGTATCCTTCAAGAGCTTGACTTAAAGTTTTATTTTCTTTAGCGATGATCTTTGGATCAACATCTTTCATCACTTCAGGATCAGATGCAGCAATTCTCAAGAAGGCCGCTCCTTTTTTTGCATACCCTTCAAGATATGGAACCAGCCACTCAGGCACTTCTTCAAATACTTCTTCAGAGGCTCTATTGTAACGAATTTTACTGGAGAGTTCATCCAGCCATCTGACAATAACCTCTTTAGCCCCTGCATCATAGGCTTTTTCAGTTACAATACGTGCAAACTCAGCACATTCGATTGGTGATGTCACCACAAGAAGCTGATTTTTTTGAATGTTTATACCTGTTCGTACAAGTAAGTCAGCGTATTTTTCCAATTTTACTCTTTCCATTTATATCCCCCTTGTCCAGTTCAATAAGCACATTTAGGGCTTGCTTATATTGCATTAAGTCTTACCAAATGGTTGTAGAACTGATCTTTAATCCATTTAAACCAATTATGATATGTATGCATTAAATTATACATATCATTCAATAATTTTTATAGTGATATTGCTAATTATTTTTGAACTTTACAAAATATTAAGATTTTAAGAAGATAAGACATCAAACGTTTGATTTTATATTCATTTTTATGTATAATTATGTATCTTGATTTTTAAACGCTGATTTCTTAAAAGGAGGTGCCCTATGCACGCTTTAAAGCTTCAAAACCAATACTATATTTCCAGCAATCCAGATGACATAGATCTTGGTGCCGTTTGTCGGCTTCTTTGGAATGTGCACTGGGCAGCAGGAAGACCTAAGCACATTATTGAAAAGTCAATAAAGAATTCCCGTTGCTTTGGCGTTTTCAAAGGCTACGAGCAAATTGGCTTTGCTAGAGTTGTCACAGATTATGCAACTTATGCATATATAAGCGACGTTGTCATTTGTGGTCATTACCGAGGCCAGTCACTTGGTCACTGGCTTATAAAACACATACTCACCCACCACGAATTCATTCACGTTGACCAGTGGAGACTCAAGACAACTTATGCACATGCCTTTTATAAGAAGTTTGGCTTTAAACCGCTTAAACACCCCGACAAATTTCTTGAAATACTGAAGTAACAGTGAAAGCCCCACGTCCCATATAAGTTATGAGGTCATGGGGCTTTGATTATTCACATATATCGGTCGTGATCATTGATCGTGAACTGAAAAGCTTTAGCCACTTGGAAACCTATTCTGGTAAGTTTCTTTCCGTCCCAAACCAAACCCGATCAAAGTTATCCTCTACATATCTTGAGAGGGTATAAATTAAATCAGACAATCTGTTCACATAAATTAACACCTGTTCATTTATTTCTTCAGAATGAATTAGTGTTACAATGTGACGCTCAGCACGACGACAAATGGTCCGAGCAAGGTGAAGATATGCACTTTCCTTATTGTCTCCTGGAATAATAAAATAATCTGGCGTCTCAAAAACTGCAAGTAGTGGTCTATGGTGTCTTCTAAAAACTTCACATCATCCTCTTCAATACGTGTTATGAGTATGCTTGTGTCTTCAGTTGCCAATTCAGCGCCCACATCAAAGAGCTTCCTTTGTATACCATGAATCAAATCTTGGACCTTATGATCGTCAATATAATGCTTGGCAATACCAAGAGCCGAATTGAGCTCATCAATGGTTCCATAGGCCTCAACACGAATATTGTCTTTATACACATTGGTTGTGTCATAAAGACTTGTCTTGCCTTTATCTCCAGTACGAGTGTAAACAATCATGTCTTCAGGTTTTCTATTATCAGTCATTGTATCACTCCTTATATCTGTCTTTACCTTTATCGGTAATCATCAAGTATTACAGGGACTTGTCTTACCACTGTAATTTCTTCGAGTGTAACATCACAAGCATACGCTAGCACGTCAACTCCTTCTTTTGATACCTCAAGAAGCGTCTGCGAAAACATCGGATCCAAATTCCAATTGGGTTTCATAGCTTTTGCACCATTAAATTGAAGCACAAAAACCACAGCCGCACGGTGACCTTGACGAACCACTTTGGCCAACTCTTTTAAATGTTTAACGCCCCGAGTCGTTGGGGCTCCTGGGAAATGTCCCTCTCCACTTATTTCGAGTGTAACACCTTTTACTTCTATATAAACCGTCTTCCCCTCATTATCTAGTAGACGAAAGTCAAATCTGGAATTTCCGAAAGTTTTTCTCGCTCAATTTTTTGAGCGTCTTCCACACCCTTAATCACATTATTATTAAGAGCTTCTTCAACAAGATCGTTGGGAAGCTGAGAATCAATTGAAAACCACTCACCCATTTTTTCCATCATTCTCAATGAATATTTGGTTTTTCTCTTTTCATCATCATGAAAACTTAGGCCTACCCGAGTGCCTGGAATCGTCAGTTCAGACAAGCGACTTGTATTAGGCACATGGGCCATAACTTCCACTTCATCTACTTTGACTTTGGCAAGGAAACGATTTGGTCTTTCTACAAACTCACCGATGAGTATTGGATCTTTTAATTTCATAGTACACCCTTTCAGTGTTTATTGACATTGTACCACATTGATGCTAGAATAAACTTGTAATCATTACACTATTATTATACTTCTAAATTGAACTTTGTCACCACCATTTTTTTAAAACTTTCTCCATAATGCGTTTATGGTGATTGATGACACGGCCATAACCTATGGGAAAGGAGGTTATTATGGAACGTAAAAACATTGATATTCCTAAATATCTCACCGAGAGAGGTATCAAGGCCTCTTATCAAAGAATAAGAATTTTAAAGTACTTCCAAGAACACTTAACCCATCCTACTGTTAATGACATTTATTTGGAACTGGTACCTGAAATTCCGACGCTTTCTAAGACAACCGTGTATAACACACTTAATCTTTTCGTCGATAAAAACATACTCGATGTTATCCTCATCGAAGAGAATGAAGCCCGATACGACTGGGCTATGCAAACACATGGACACTTTAAATGTGTTGAATGTGGAAATGTCTTTGACCTTAATATCCAACTAAACCCTGAATCTATTCCAGATTTAGATGGTTATGAAATCAAGGAACAGCATGTTTATATCAAGGGTGTTTGCACAAAATGTCAAAAATCTGATCATATCAATTAGCAGATATACAGAATCATAAAGTCATAAGTCAAGAGCTATTCATAGCTCTTTTTTTTATTTCTATTCACAATTTATTATGCTGACCCCAATGCTCACCTTGATGACGCTCGTAAATTTTGCATTGATCATAACTTAAAAGTGTCATTTTCTCTTTCTTTGTTTTGAATATATAGTCCCAAAACGATGAGCCAATGCCATAGTTCTTATTGTAGTGAACGTGATGTATTTTATGGTGTTCCTTAATTTTCTTTAAATACTTCTTTTTTTTCTATAGAAGAATTCAATGGAGAATGATACCAAAAATGTGCGATTTCAACCCATAAAGTATATGCAATCGCAGTTATTGTAAAAGCACTGCCAAATGGGCGTGATACGAAATACGAAAGAACTGACAGTGGCAGGTACATCAAAATGTTTGTTATAATATACGCTGGACTAGATGCAATATCACTCCATGCCGATCCAGGTTTTGAAAACCGACTATCGCCGTAGTAGTTCTTATGGTGCAGTGTGATGTGGTGCATATTGTCATTCCTATGCAGGTATTCTTTATGAAGCATATATTCTATTAAAGACGATGCCATAAAGCCTAATACCATGCCAATTATTTGTCCGAGCATTTAAATCTCCTTAACACCCTATTAAACAAGGGATTATTGTATTTCGTAGATATTTTGGGATTGGATCTAGACATAGGTCAAATCATTTAAACGACTTTCTCAAATACTTTTTAAAACGTATGGTTATGAAGAATACCTACCCAGTTTTTGGGTACTTTCATACTATATGTTAACACTTTTATAAGGAGATGTCTTATGACAAAAAAATAGATAGCCGTGGTCATTTAAAACCAATTCTTGGGGGCGTTTTTCTCCTTCTTTGCATAATCCTTATTTTATGGATGAAACAATCTGGATTTTTAACCTTTGAAACTCTGGTACAAAACAAAGACATACTCAAAAATTTTGTTATGGACCATTACACCACCGCTGTGGTTATTTTTATATTTGCATATTTTATTGCCACAACCTTTTCCCTGCCAACCGGTCTTGTTTTATCTCTGGCAGGCGGCTTTCTATTTGGAGCTGTGCCGGGAACTGTTTATATTAACATTGGCGCAACAACAGGTGCCACAGCCTTATTTATTGGGAGTCGATACTTTTTTGGTGACTATTTTCAAAGCAAGTATAAGGCAAACATCAAAAGTTTAAACGAGGAGCTTGAGAAAAACGGAAAGAGTTATTTGCTTACACTAAGACTTATTCCTATTTTTCCATTTTTTTTAGTCAATCTTATGTCAGGACTAAGTACCATAGCATTAACGACCTTTGTGTGGACAACTGCTATTGGCATCATTCCCGGTTCATTTGTCTATGCCTATGCCGGGAGCCAACTGAGTAGCATTCAAACCACTGAAGATATAGTATCACCTTCCATACTACTGGCTCTTGTAATGCTGGGAATTTTATCCCTCATTCCGACAGTTTACGGTAAGGTGCAACAACGGAAAGGAGAATCATAATGAAAAAAATAGCAATTATCACAGCACTCATCCTTATACTCATTCTGAGTGGTTGTACAGAGGCCGTGAAAGAGAACAGCGAAAGCGAATCCAATTGGAATGAAATGACTTGGGAGGAACATCTTCAAGCTTCAAAGGGCACAAGTGTCAATCTCCATATGTGGGGTGGCAGTGATCTTGTAAACAATTATATCGATCAGTTTGTGGCTCCGCGACTTGAAGAAAAATATGCCATTCGTCTAAATCGGGTTCCCATCACAGATGCTCGTGACATGATCAATAAGTTGATTACAGAAAAAGACGTTGATAAGACTGACGGGTCTATTGATCTCATGTGGATCAATGGGGAGAACTTTGCACTGTCTAAAGAAAACAATCTCCTCCTAGGTTCTTATGCCGATCTTATTCCTAATTATTCGGCCCTTATTGATACAAGCGCAAAAGACAATTTGTATGATTTTGGTCTTGCAACAGATGGTATGGAAGTGCCTTGGGGGAAATCTCAATTTGTATTTGTTTATGACTCAGCAAAAATTGAAACACCGCCCGCTTCCATGACAGAGCTCCTAGAGTTCGCAAAGAATAACCCAGGTAAATTTACATATCCTGCACCGCCAGACTTCACAGGCAGTGCATTTGTAAGAAACGCAATGATTGAAATGCAAGAAAATGGCGATCGATTCCTTGAAAACTTGTCAAATGAAGAGCTTGACCAACTTGCACAGCCAGGACTGGACATTTTGAGCCAGATGAAACCTTACCTTTGGCGAGAAGGTATGACGTACCCAGAAAACAGTGGAAAGCTTGACCAGCTTTACGGGGCAGGTGAAGTTTGGATGACGATGTCTTACAATCCGGTTCATGCCCAAAGCATGATAGATTCTGGACAATTTCCAGAGACATCGAAGACCTTTGTTTTAGACAATGGTACACTGTCTAACACCCACTATCTAGCGGTTCCTTTTAATACAACGAATGCCTCTGGAGCCTTCGTTGTGATAAATGAAATGATTTCTTTCGAAGCACAGCTCGAAAAGTTTAAGCCATCGGTGTGGGGGGACGGTCTTGCAATTTCAGTGAATAAATTGTCTGATTCAGAAAAAGATATGGTCAACTCTGTAGACAGAGGGCAATCAACGCTTTCACCTGAAGTTTTAGGCAATCACAAAATTCCAGAAATGTCTGCTTCCTATGTAGAAGTATTAGAGGATCTTTGGTATGAGAGCATTGCTAAATAGGATTCCAAAACCATTAAAACTACTTTTACCTTGCATGCTAACCCTTTATGCCTTAATTGGTTTGGGTGTTTTCTCTGCCCTATTTGACACGGTTAAGCATCTTGATGATTCAATCAGTATTTTCAGCTCAAGTGATTTTTACAAATCACTTGGGCTTTCTCTGCGTTTAGCCACAGCCTCAACCCTATCGGCCTGTATGCTTGGTCTGGTTATAATTTTTTGTTTGTTTATGCTTTCTATTAAAGAGACAAAACCAATATCCGGCCTAATCAATAGAGCCTTTCAAGCCCCCATGCTGGTGCCTTACATCGTAGCAGGCTACTTGGTCTTTTTAACCTTTGGTCAAAGCGGACTCATCAGTCGAATTTTATATCATGCAGGTGTTATAGACAGCATATCAAGCTTTCCGGTTCTAACCAATGACCCAGGAGGACTTGGCATTGTGATAGCATTCGTTTGGAAAACAACACCCTTTGTAATTCTCATGCTTTATCCGGCAATGCTTTCACTCGATGTTAAATATCTTGAAATGGCTCAAATGTTTGGTCTTGGGCCTGTAAGATACTATTTCCATGTTATTATTCCCCATATGATGTCTACAATTGTTTTTTCTGGTTTCATAGTCTTTGCTTATACCTTGACGTCATTTGAAATCCCCTATATGCTAGGTGCAACCTATCCTAAAACCCTTTCCGTCTCGGCTTATCAACTATACACTGGTGGGTCCTTAAACGAAAGATACGAAGCACTTACCATGAGTCTTATATTGTTCATTATATCCATTGTGCTTGGATACTTTGCCTTTAAACAGTCTACTGCACACCAAAACCATCTCAAGGGAGGCCAATCAGAATGAAAGGAAAAAGCTTCATAAGATTTATTCTGCTGGTGGTCTTAGCCCTATGGCTTCTTCCTATACTCACAATGGTTTTAACCAGTTTTTCGACCCGCTGGGCATACCCAGACCTTTTGCCCAAAGCCATAAACACAGAGGCATGGCACTACGTTTTCTTTGAGAATATGGATACTTACAAAAGCCTCAGCTTAACTATTTGTATCGCCCTGTGTACAATATTCATAAACATTGTCATTGGCATTCCTGCAGCGGATGCCCTGGGACGCTATAATTTCAAGGGGAAAACTCTGGTTGAAATTCTTATTTCCCTGCCTATTGTCCTCCCGCCTATTGCTATCATGCTGGGACTGCACCGTACATTTTTAAGACTTGGACTTACAGAATCCATACTGGGTGTCATACTGGCCAATGTCATTCCCACCCTGCCCTATATGGTTCGATCACTAAGTATAGGTTTTGAATCCATGGGCTTTAAGATTGAAGAACAGGCACAGATGCTTGGCGCTAATAAGTATCAAAGATTATTTTATATTATTTTCCCCGCCCTCATTCCTTCATTGGTGGCTGGATCGAGTCTATGTATTCTAATATCGGCCAGTCAGTATGTATCGGTTTTGATTATTGGCGGTGGTCTGATAAAAACAGTCCCAATCATCATGTTTCCATTTTTAAGTGGCGGCAACCAAGCCATCGGATCAGCATATGGTTTTCTATTTTCGACAATGGCCCTGGCCCTTCTTCTGATAATGGATTTAGTGGTTCGGGGTGTCTACAAACATATGAACTATAATGGATTGAGGAAATAACATGTCACATTTAAAACTCATAAACCTAAAAATGAAATATCTAGGGTCTTCATTCGAATTGGAAATTCCAGACCTTCAAATAGAAAAGCGTGAATTTTTTGGTCTTATAGGAGAATCAGGGTGTGGAAAAACGACCCTCCTTAGAACCATAGGAGGGCTTCAATCTCTCGATGAAGGACACATCCTTATTGGCGACAGAGAAATAACACATTTGAAACCAGAAGAAAGAAATATGTCTATGGTTTTTCAGGAACCTCTCCTGTTTGCTCATATGACTGTTCTTGATAATGTGGCCTTTCCTCTTAAAATCAAGGGTGTTTCTAAGGGAAAGCGGTATATTCGTGCAAAAGAATATCTAGAAAAGGTCGGTTTAAAAGGCTATGAGGATAGATATCCCGCTCAATTAAGCGGTGGTCAACAGCAAAGGGTTTCTATTGCAAGAGCCCTTGTCCATGAACCTGAAATTATCCTTATGGATGAACCTTTTAGCGCCTTAGACCCGGAACTGAGGGATGAAATGCGAAGGCTCGTTAAATCCCTGCAAACATCACTTGACTTAACTGTGATATTTGTAACCCACCAACTCGATGAGGCCGCCCTACTTTTTGACCGTGTAGCAATGATTTCTAAGGGACAAATCGTCCAGCAGGGACGGCCCTCGGACATTTATAAGGCCCCTAAAACAATTGAAGTGGCTCAGTTTTTCGGATTTAAAAATATCTACCCAGGCCATATAACCAATCAGTGCTTCCAAGTTGATAATGAAAATCTTGTTTTTTCCAGCCCTCCAGGTGGGGCCCACTGTGTTCTTGTCCCTAACCACGCCATAAGTCGGACGAAACCCACATACCAGTCAGTGGCTTTTCAAGGCACCGTTGCTGAGAAAAACTTTGTTCACGGCTTGATTCATTTTTCAATTGATTTACAAAACCACACACTCCACTACTTTGAAAGTATGAACTCTGATGACCCCTTCAATGTTGGACAAATCATAGACCTCTATATTACAGAGAGCAAACTTGTGTATTTTGTAAATTAATATAATAGTAAACATC
>LQAJ01000060.1_pt1 | contig 97909 bp, 114 predicted proteins | sample 1535811 | NCBI WGS metagenome assembly LQAJ01 (sample SAMN04331587, study PRJNA305678) | bioreactor metagenome | isolation source: bioreactor_6 inoculated with Wadden Sea sediment 2nd replicate of a... | place: Germany: Wadden Sea, Janssand Flat | reverse complement strand
GGGGGTTGATCCTCACGGCCGGAGAAAAGGACTTTGTCCTAGCCGGGCAGACGGCCGGGCTGAAAAAAAACCGGCTGTTGACCCACTATCTTTTGCCCCAGCTCCAGGGTCCCGTCCTGGCTGCGGCTGCCCTCAGAACCGGACGGATCATCCTGGCCTTTTCCGGCCTGACCTACCTGGGCCTGGGCCCGGCTCCACCCGCGCCTGAATGGGGCCGGATGCTCCAGGAAGCGGGCATATACATGACCCAGGCGCCCTGGCTCATGCTGGCCCCCGGCCTGGCTATCACTTTGACGGTAGCGGCACTGAACCTGATGGGAACCGGGGTCAACCGGGAGGAATCATGACCCTTACACCAGGAAACCCCGTTCTGTCTGTCCACGGTTTAGCCATCGGGTTCCCCGGGCGAAACGGCTTTGTCCCCCTTGTGGAAAACATCTGTTTTACACTGGCCCCGGGAAAAATCCTGGGGATCGCCGGTGAGAGCGGGTCCGGAAAAACGCTTACGGCCTGTGCCATTGCCGGACTGCTGCCGCCCCCGCTGACCATTGGCCGGGGAAATCTCTGTTTTGCCGGGCACCCGGCCTTTCATCCTCAAACCGGTTCTCCTGCCTTTACCGGGGAAAGGATATCCTGCTGCTGTTCCAGAGCCCCGGCAGCGCCCTGGATCCGGGGGTACGCGCAGGTATCCAGATCCAGGACGCCCTGACCGCCCGCCCGGGGTGTTCCCGGAATACCGCCAGACAAAAGGCGCTGCATGCCATGGCACAGGTGGGGCTGGAGTCCTCTCTGTTTGACCGGTATCCGTTCCAGCTCAGCGGGGGGCAGCGGCAGCGGGTGCTCATGGCTCTGGCGTTTGCCCTGGCCCCCCGGATTCTGATTGCCGACGAACCCACAGCCGGACAGGATGAAGCAAACCGGGATCACCTTCTGATGCTGCTGACCCGGCTGGCCCGGAAACCGGAACCGCCGTCCTCATCATCACCCATGACCTGCGTATTCTTTCCAGGACTGCGGATGCCATGGCGGTGTTCCACCGGGGACGGCAGGTGGAATCCGGACCGGTCAAACAGCTGTTCACCCGTCCGGACCATCCCCACACCCGGGAACTGGTCCGGGCCATGGCGTTTCTGGAATCATGACCATGCCGCTGCTCGAACTGCATCAGGTCACCAAGTCCTATGGCCCTTCCGGGAAAAACACCCCCCCGGTCCTGGATCGCATCAGCCTGACGCTTGTCCCCGGCGAAGCCTTGGGGCTGACAGGCCCCAGCGGCAGCGGCAAGACCACCCTCGCCCGCCTCATTCTGGGAATCGAAAAGCCGGACAGCGGCCAGGTCCTGTTCCAGGGAAATCCCGTGACCGATCCCCGGGGACGAGTCAGCCGGCGCTATTTCTCCCGGGTACAGATCATCTGGCAGGATCCCGAGAGATTTCTCAACCCCTACCTGTCCGTTCTGACATCCATCATGGAACCCATGGCTGCCTTTGACATGGGAAATGCGGCATATCGCCGCACCAGAGCGTATGAACTCATGGAGATGATGGCGCTTTCACCAACCCTGGCACGCCACAGACCCGGGCGGCTGAGCGGTGGCCAGTGTCAGCGGGTGGCCATGGCCCGGGCCCTGTCCGTATCCCCGGCACTTCTAATCTGCGACGAAGCCCTGGTGAGCCTGGATCTGCCCCAGCAGGTGGCACTCATCCGCCTGCTCAGAAAAATGCAGAACGAGCTGAACTTAAGCCTGTTGTTCATCTCCCATGACAAAGATACCGTCAATGCATTGTGCCCCCGGGTCATTTCCCTGATCTGATCTGGCTTGCCGAACAAAAGAACCCCGGCAACCGGACCGGTTCGGCATCCCCCCCCCTTCAGCCCTGAGCCGGTCACTTATCCGACAGCACGAACCTGTCAGGCAGAACCCATTGAATCAGAAAAGGTCAAAAAGGAAATCCTTCGCTGGTATCGATCTGCGGCATCAGCGGGTCCAAGGCCTTTTCCACGGATTTTTCAGCGGTTTTATGCACAGAGTTCCCATCCACGTAGATGGCTTTGTAGGGTTTGGTGGGGCAGGCGTATTCGCATCCCCCGCACCCGACGCAGATATCCGGAGTCACTTTCGGGATCAACAGGTTGCGGTCCGGCAGCGTCAGGTAATGAACCATGGCCACCGCCTTGGTGGGACAATGCTCGGAACAGGCCCCGCAATTGGTGTGGTCCATATGGACCACACAATTTTCTTTAATGAATCTGGCCACACCGACCTGGGCCTGCTGCTTCTTTTCCCTTGAAAGAGGCAGGATGGCGCCGGTGGGACAAACCTCCAGACAGGCGGTACAGTCATAGTTGCAGTGCCCGGATCCAAAGGCCATTTTCGGCTGCAGCATGCCCGAGGGGCCGTAATCGAGAAACGCCGGGACCAGAATCCGGGAGGGACACACGGAAACGCAGAGGTGGCAGGCCGTGCACAGGGATGAAACCGCGCCACACTGCCCGATCCCGGAGGTGAAATCGGGCCGGTTCTTGTTTCCGGAATAGTGGTGGGCCGGGACCGGATCACTGGATCGGCTGGATTGAGCAGGCCGGCATCCAACCGGCCTGAACCCATCCCCAGGCCTGCTGCGGCCAGGCAGCGCAGGAACCCCCTGCGCCCGGATGCCGGCAGGTTTTGCCGGACCTGCAGCCGCCAGTGATTCCTGAGGGTAATGTCCTGCCCCGGACAGGCCGCCAGGCAGTTGAAGCAGACCACGCAGCGGCTGACATCCACGGTCTTTTCCTCAAGATTAATGCATCCGGCCTTGCAGTCTCTCTGACACTGACGGCAGCTGCCGCAGTCATCCGGTGAAATGCGGATCCGAAACATCGAAACTTTTGAAAACAGCCCCAGCAGTGCCCCTACCGGACACAGGGTGTTGCAGTAAAGACGACCGTGGCGGGCACTCAACCATCCCACCGCCATCAGCGTTACCAGGGCAATCCCCGTGGAAACCGGGACGAATACCGGCAACCGAACCCGGTAAAGGGAATGGTTTCCCAGCTGCTCCAGCACCAAGGCCCCCAGGTTGTTTGCCCCCAACACCAGGGGACGGAACAGCGCTGACACGATCCGGCCGAAACTGCTGAAGGGATCCAGCAAGTTGAGCACAAGCCCGCTGCCCGCCAAAAAACAGCACCGTCAGGATGAGGACGGCATACCAGAGGAAATAATGGGGCCGGGAATAAGAGGACCGGTATCGTTTCCTTTTTTCCCCGGCCATGAAATCCTTTTCCGGGCCAGTCGGCTGATCAGATCCTGGTATATTCCCAGTGGACATACAAACGAGCAGTAGACCCGGCCGAACACCAGGGTGAGGATCAAAACCAGGATGAATCCTGCCGCTCCGATGGCGGCACTGTCCATAAATTGAAGCAGCGACGGGACAAACTGAAGAAACAGCACCTCGCCGGCAATGGCCCGGAACCCCGAATCCCTGAAATCCAGGAACAAAAAAAGGGCCGGGAGAAAGAACACCAGGGCGAAAAATATCCGCAGCTGTTTGAGATGTCGGATCCTCATCTATTCAGGGTCTGATTCTGTGAGAATCTGATCGTTAGAAGTCCGGGCCAATCAAAGCCGGATCCGGTTGATAGACAGATCCGCCAGGTTCATCTGCCCCAAGTTCATGCCCGAGGCAATCTGGATGTGCCGGATGTCGGCCGGTTCGGTGCCGAACAGTCTGGCGGCCGCTGCATCCGCGGCCACAAAGTCGGTGGAGATCACCTGGGCCTTCATGGATACCACATCATTGACCGATACCCCCCGGGGGCCGTTGCGCATCATGACATTGTAGGCATCCACCACCGTGAGATCCGGGGGCCGGAAAGAGGCAAAATCCGCAATGCACTGATGAAGATCGTTCCGGTGCCAGTACCACCGGTCCCACACCACCCCCATCCAGGTTTTCATGCCGATGGTGACCATGGAGGAGCTGTGGTGTTTCAACACCGGAACATTGATGAACACATCCGCCTCCAGAAGGGCCTCGTGCACCCTGGCACGGGTAAGTCGTTTTCCCATGGGCACGTCCACCTGCTGAAAATACCCTTTGCTGTCACCGGAAATAATTCTGCCACCGGCATCTTTCACCGCTTTTTCAATGCCGCTGTTCCGGTAGGTCCGGGTCCAGTTGTCGCAGGTATGGTCAAACACGGTGACGTTTTTTGCCCCGGCGGACAGACAGTGTTCCACAATCCGCTTTACCAGTGCCGGATGGGTGTTCCCGGCCCGTTCCGGGGGTACGTCCCAGCCGATGTTCGGCTTGACAAGGACGTTGCTACCCCTGGGAACAAACATCTGGATCCCGCCCATGGCGGCGATGGCATTGTCAAACATCTGGTCCGGTTCCCCGCCCCGGACCGCCACCAGGTCCCAGGCAGGACCCCCCTCTGCCAGGGAGGCGGCCAAGAGCCGGTCCATTTCCGGGAACACCAGCATGGACCCGGCCGCGATCCCGCTGGTGATGGTTTTTTCAAAAAATCTCGTCGATCCATGGCATCGTCTCCTTGCTGTGCTGCTACGATTCAGCCCTCCGGCAGATTCAGGCATAATCATTTTATCTGTTCGTTCCATCGAGCGCAACAGGGTTTTTCTTTTTGATCATGGATCCGGGCACCGAACCTTTCTTGACATTCCAGACAAAAAACGCTGCCTGCCAAAATCAGTGCAATGAATAACCTTCTGGACAGGGCTGGTGCAGGCGCTGGGCACACCCGGTGTAGCTTTCCGTTTTGGCCAGGGTATAGAAGGTTTTCAGCTTGTTCAGATCCACCTGCATGCCGCCCCCTTTAAAACCGTTGTCCCGGGATGGGTATCTCCGCAGGCCACTGGCAGGAAGATTCCTGAGGACCGCCGGAACCGGATATGATTTGCCGGGACGGGCATGGGGGTCATGCAGACCGTTCCCGCTGTTCGGTCACACAATAGACGCCTTCCCCCTTGAAGGCCGGGCGGAAGCACAGGTTGTCCGAACGGCACAGGGCCGGCCGGGTATCCCCGCTGCGCCACCGGTTGATCAGGCCGGGTTCCCGGATCAGAGGCCGGCATAGAGAAAAATAATCGGCCACCCCTTCGGCGACCAGTTCCCGGACTTTTTCAAGAGACCGGATCCCGCCCACCAGAATCACGGGAATGTCCAGGGCCTGTTTAAATGCCGCTGCCCCGTCCTGAAAGCAGGCTTCCTTTTCCGGGCTGTTGATGCCCAGCCGGCTGGGGGAAAGGATTTTGCTGGTCAGAAAACCGCCGGACACCTCCACGGCATCGATACCGGCCGCCGCAAGCAGCTGGCCCGTCCTGACGGAATCTTCCAGCATAAGCCCGTTTTCCACATCATCCCAGGCGTTGATTTTCACCAGCACGGGAAAATCCGGCCCTAGTGCCTTCCGGATAGCTGCCACAGCCTCACACAGGGCACGGCTGCGGTTATCCACCGGACCGCCATAGGCATCATGCCGCCGGTTGTAGGCAGGAGACAGAAACTGGCTGAACAGATACCCATGGGCTGCATGAACCTGAACCCCGTCAAATCCGGCTGCCTTTGCCCGTTCCGCAGCCTGCACATAGGCCGTCACCAGGTGTGAGATATCTTCGGGGGTGAGTTCTTGCCGGGACGTTTTTGACAGCCCGTCAAATGCGGACACGGCCCGGGGCGAGGTCCGGGTCAGGGTTTCGGCGGCAAACGTGCCGGCATGGGCCAGCTGGGCCACCATTTTCCGCCGGCCTGGTGCACGGCATCGGTCATGGATCTCAGGCCCGGAATCAGGTCGTCTTTGTATATCCCCATCTGCTTTGGGCCGGCCTGGCCTTCGGGGACCACATAGGCATGGCCGGAAATGATCAGGCCCACCCCGCCTCTGGCCAGTTCGGTCACCGTTTCTGTCAGCCGGGGGGTCACGGCGCCGTCATCGGCAGCCATTCCTTCCCAGGTGGCGGACCGGACAAAACGGTTGGCCAGTGTCATGCCGTTGATCTGTGTGGTGTCGAATAAATCGGTCATATGCTTTCCTGTATCATTCTATTGGTTCAAGGGGTTCACTCTGCTTAATAGAACACATTGGGCATCAGATCAAGGGGTCATTTTCCGACGGCACATAATTGGGGTTTTCCATCCCGTGCCGGCTGTGCTATGGTTTCGGTCAAGCCGAGATCATCAGCAGTAACACGCTTAGAAACAAGGAGGAACGGCCATGCGCATTGTGGGAATTTCGGGCAGTCCTGTCAAAGCAGGGAACCTGGATACCTTTTTGTATCACATCATGACCCTGGCACAGGAAAAAGGCCTTGACATCGAAACCATCCACCTGTCCCATATTCAGGCGTTTGTCACCCTGGACATGATCCCGGCCGCCATCCATTCCTGCGTCAGCCCACTGGGCGCTTCCGCCCTGGCCAGCAGGCATGGTGCCGGTGTCTTTGATCCGGCCGGACATGTGGGAATCCAGGAAGACATTGATGGCTTGAAATCTGCCCGGGCACTGTTGGACAGGGCCGTGGAACCGGCAGAACTGATTCATCCTTCCGGCAGGGCTTCAGTCTAAACAATGAGAACAGTTTCACACGCGAAACCGAAACGAGGGACACTACCGGAACGTCATATTAAAACGATGGCCAACCCAATGGTTCTTTCATCATTCCCTGCCGGCCCCCGGAGCAAACGGCCTTGACCGGCCCATAACCCTTATTGCCCTTATTGGAGATATATGAATCCCTTGTTTGAAGAACTGGATTGTCAGCAGACCCGCCTGGGAGAATTGAGCCTGAGGCGGCGGCGCCTGCTTCAGCTGAACGGGAAAGAGATATACGAAGTAAAGCTGGGGGATCATTTTCTGATGTCCAGCCTGTTTCATGAAGCAGAAACTAAAATGGTGGAACTCAGCTTGGCCATGGCGACCAAAAATGATCTGGCCGTGGTGGTGGGAGGCCTGGGGCTGGGCCATACCGCTGCTGCCGCTTTAGCGGATTCCAGGACCACCTCTCTAGTGGTGGTGGAGTATCTGGCACCGGTGCTTCTTTGGCACAAAGCCCACCTGGTTCCCCTGGGAAACCTGCTGTGCTCCGATCCCCGATGTCGGATGGTCCATGACGATTTTTTTGCTCGGACCCGGAATGCGGACCAGGGATTTGATCCGGACTTCCCCGGAAAAAAACAGGACATCATCCTTCTGGACATCGACCACACCCCCAACCGGCTCCTGCACCGGACCAACGCCCGGCTTTATACCCCCGAAGGCTTGACGGAACTGGCCGGACATTTGACCCCGGGCGGGGTATTTGCCCTGTGGTCGGATGATCCCCCTGAAAAGGCGTTCACAGGCCTGCTTAAAGCCGTATTCCGGGAAGTCCATGCCCACACCATCCGTTTCGACAACCCGATTACCGGCAGCAGGGCTGAAAACGCAGTGTATACAGCCCGAACCGCTGAATGACACCATCAATGTCGAAGTTTGTTTTTCCTTCTTAAGTGCAGTTCTTGCTTTTTTGTGTTGGTTTGTGTAACGTGAATTTCAACCCGAAGAGTGCCTTTATTGATTTCGCAAGTTTAGACCAAGAGGAGGTAGCGATGGGTGAAGGATCGATCAAAAAAGCCTCGGAACCAAGGCTATCCGGATCTGAAACAGCGCAAAAAACAGAGGTGCAAAAAACAACAACGATGCGTATCGTGTTCTCTTTGAAAAATCTAAGGATGCGATTGTAATTTTAAAGAATGAACAGTTCGTCGACTGTAATCAGGCCGCGTTGGATATGCTGGGCTATCATGATAAGCACAGGCTTCTTAAGACCCATCCTTCAAAATTATCCCCGGATTTTCAATCCGATGGCAGAGACTCATATACAAAAGCAAGGGAGATGATGGATATCGCCCTGAAAAACGGCAGCCACCGATTCGAATGGGAACACATCAGGGCAAACGGAACGATCTTCCCCGTGGAAGTCCTTTTAACCGCCATTTCCAATCAGGAAGACAACCGGGTCATTCATACGATCTGGAGAGATATCACCGAGCGGGTGCAGATGGAAAAAGCCCGGCAGGAAGAAAAAGAAATGCTTTTAACCATTCTTGAATGTACGCCTCATGGGATTACATTGATTGACAACCAGGGTAACTACCTGTATGTCAATCCCTATTTTACCAAAATCACAGGATATACACTGAAAGATATTCCCACCAAAACCGTCTGGTTTAACAAAGCGTATCCGGACAAAAAATATCGGGAAAAGGTCTCAGAAACATGGGGCCATGACAGTAATCAATCGGAACAAGAGAAGAGCCGCGAGTTCATTATCAACTGTAAAAATGGCCAGTCAAAACATATTGAGTTCAGATCCACCTTTCTAACGGATCAAAAAATCTCTGTTCTTACCGATATCACCCAGCAAAAAAAAGCCGAGGACGCTTTAAGGGAAAGTGAAGAACGCATGAAAGCCATTTTAATAGCGACTCCAGATCCGATTGTACTTTATAACAACAAGGGGGCGCCGGAATATCTGAATCCGGCCTTTGTCGATTTATTCGGATGGACCATCGATGAATTACGAGGCAAACAAATTCCATTTGTCCCGGATGACCAAGAGAAGATAACTTCTGAAAAATTGAAAGAGCTGTATGACTCTATGAATAAGGTACAGTTTGAAACCAGACGGAACACGAAACAAGGGAACAGCATTTCCGTCATTGTAAGCGCATCGTGCATCAAAAACCTGAGGGGCGGGATATCAAAGCTTGTGGTCATTTTAACCGATATTACTGAGCAGAAGCAGGCCAAGGAGGAATTGAAATTATTAAACTTGAAACTGGCGCATAAAGCCACACACGATTTTTTAACCGGAGCCCCGAACCGGCGGGCGATCATAGAGAACCTGAAAAATGAATTGGCCCGTGCTCAGAGGAAACAATCAACGTTAAGCATCGGACTGTGTGACATTGATCATTTCAAGCATGTCAATGATACATATGGACACCACGTGGGTGACGATGTCTTATGTGGTTTTGTTAAAGCCATACAGAATATTCTTCGCCCCTACGATCTCATAGGTAGGTATGGTGGAGAGGAATTCCTGATCATTGTACCCGATTCGTCCGGATCGGTTGAGACGGATATTTTCGAGAGAGTCCGGGCTGAAATAGCACAGAATAAAATTAAAACGAAATCCGGTGAAGTCGGCATTACGATCAGTATCGGTGCAACAAACAGCAAAAAAAACAAGACAGCGGATGCTATGCTTACGTCAGCCGATGCCGCATTATACAAAGCAAAGGATAACGGGCGTAACCGGGTGGTTTTTGATGATCAGTAGACAGTGACTTTATGAAAACCATTGTCATCCAATGACCATCCGTTTATCCTGCCACGGAACAGACCCCAGAGATACACCGGCCGTATTTCCAGGTACAGCCGCTGCCGTTTATCTGTAGAAAGCTGCCAGCCTGTCCGCAGAAACCCCCAGATGATACAACAGCCGGATCAGCCAGTTACGAAGGGTACAGGCCGCGATTCCTTCTTTTTTCCACCGCCGGGAAGATGTCACTGATTTTTGTTTCAGGATATGGATGCGGCCGCCCTGCTTTCTGATCCGGGTCATCAGTTCCAGGTCCTCCATGATGGGGATCTCCCTGAATCCGCCCAAACGGTCAAAATACGGTTTTCTCAAAAAAACGCTCTGATCGCCGTAGGGTACCCGGGTCATCCGGGACCTAAGATTGGCCGACCACTCGATGATCTTCAAAGGGAGGCGGTCATCGTCGATCCCCAAAGAAACGCCCCGCCCACCAGGTCCGGATCTCTTAAGAACAAATGGGTGACCACATCCGCAGCATTCCAAGGCAGCCGGGTATCGGCATGCAGAAACAGGAGAATCTTTGCTTTGGCCATGGCAGCGCCCTGGTTCATCTGGCTGGCCCGCCCTTTGCCGGAACCGACTGACAGAACCTGCGGCAGATGGATCGCTGCAAGGGTCTCTCTTTCAGGGCTGCCGTCCACCACGATGATTTCATGGGCCGGTGCCGGAAAAACCATCTGAACCGTCTCAAGGAATCTGTTAATGGTTTTCGCTTCCCTGAATACCGGTACAATGACAGAAATTCTCACCTCATTGACCGCCTTATCTGTTTTCATTGGTTCGATACCGCAGACATCAGTCCGGTTTCCGCTGACACGGCATGCAGGTCCGCCAGGGTGTCAATGTCCCTGAGCGGCCTCAGCAGGCAGGATCTGCGCTGATCAGCCGCCAGTTTCTCCAGGGTGGTGTCCAGTACCTCTGCCGTGCTCCAGGGAATATCGTCAAACATGCGGGGACAAAACCGGTCCTTTTTCATGGCCACCAGGTAGTATCCCCCGTCCAGGCCGGTCCGATCACAACATCACACACCCCTGTTTTTTGTGCCGCCTCCTCAATCACGGCACTCGGCAGATGGGGCAGGTCACTGCCGGTCAGAATGAGCCGGTCAAATCCTGAGGCAAAGCCCTGTTCAAAAGCATCCCGCATTTTATATCCCAGATCCGGTCCCCTTTGCACGATGTACTGAAATCCGGTGCCAAGCCATTTTCGGAAATCGGAAATCGGATGATCCGGATGGCAGCTGATCACCACATCGAAACCGGTTGACCGGCAGGTTCTCAGCATGATCCGGACAAATTCCCGATACAGTTCCGTAGCTTTTCCATGCCGATCTGAAGCCGAGCCGGGTTTGACCGACCTGGCCGGGGATATTTGACCATGACAATGATGGCGGCCTGATAATGCATGTGGCTTCCCTCAAAAAAAACCGGTTTTCCGCTGCCAAAATTACGCTCAAGCGTAGCATGATTTTTTACGTTGTAAAAGCTCACAATAACCGCTAATTTAACAATCAGGCAAATAAACCGGAACCTGTTCGGAAGTGGTGGATCGATCAAATCAGTACCAATTTTTTTTTAAGGATATGATGCCTCGTCTGTTAGACCCATATGTTAAAAAAGAAATGGAACCGCTGAACAACGGAGAATCCCTGCTTAACAAAGCGCTGGTTTCAGGAAAAACCGCTTTGTTTTGCTGGGAAGGCGGAAAAACAAAAGCCAGTCTCAGTCAGTCCTACTATCTTTTGCTCGGATATCCTACTGACACACATAGCCCTCACAGCGCCATTGTTGACCACATCCATCCTGAAGACAGGATCAAAACCGAATCTGAGTTGAAAAAATGTTTTGACCAGCAGTTAAGTCAGATTTCTTTGGAATTCAGGTCCATAGACAAAACCGGCCGGCCCTTGAGGATGTTTTTCAACGGCAGGATGACATCGTCTGGCAAAAAGCCTGAACGCAAACTATTGCTGGGGATTGTTTCCAATATTTCAACGCATCAAGAAACGGAAAAACACTTGCTGAAAAAGAAAGCGTCTGGCAACCCTGATGAATCATCTGCCGGGAATGGTATACAGGAACCGGATGATCAAGGGAAAGTGGACTGCGGAGTTTGTCAGTGACGGCATAACCGCCTGCTTGGGTATGACAGGGAACATTTCCTGGCCAATCGGAAAGTGATTTACTCCCAGCTGATTGAACCGGATGTCAGAAGGGATATCTGGAAAACCATAGACGAATCTATCAGGAAGAACCGGCCCTTTGAGCTGGTATACCGTATCAACACCGCCACAGGAAATTATAAATGGGTGTGGGAAAAAGGAGAGATTCTGCTGGATGATGCGGGTGCGCCTCTGTTAATGGAGGGCTTCATGATGGATATTACCACATTCAAGCATGAAGAATTCAGGCTTCACTCCTTTATCAAATCAGCCAGCCGGGAGAGATACCGGTTTGGTGACATTATCGGTAAAAGCCCTGAAATGCAAAAAATTTATGAATATATTTCTACAGCTGCCACCAGCGATGCCAGTGTCATCATTTGCGGTGAATCCGGTACCGGAAAAGAACTCGTAGCCAGAGCCATTCACAATGCAGGCAACCAGCGCAAAGCTTCTCTGATCATCGTAAACTGCGCAGCCATATCCGAAAAACTGCTGGAAAGTGAATTTTCGGATATAAGAAGGGGCGTTTACAGGAGCCGGCAGGGATAAGGGCGGCTTTCTGGCGGCGGCGGAAGGCGGCACGCTTTTTCTGGATGAACTGGGCGACATCAGTCTTGAATTCCAGGTCAAACTGCTTCGGGTACTGGATGGTCATGGGTATACACCGGTCGGAGGAAACAAAAACCAACATGCCAACGTCCGAATCATCGCCGCCACAAACAGAAATCTGGAAAAACTGGTCAAACAGGGCAGAATGAGAAAGGATTTTTATTATCGCATTCATATCATTCCGATTACGTTGCCGCCGTTAAGAGAAAGAAGGCAGGACATCCCTCTCCTCATTGATCACTTCCTTGAAAAACACAGGCGACCCGGGTCTGAAGAAAACATCCCCGGCAGCATCCGTCAGGCAATGTATGAATACAACTGGCCCGGCAATATCAGAGAACTGGAAAATATCATCCAGCGATATCTTGTGATGGGTACCCTGGGTCCCTTTGATAATGCCCTGATGCATGACCGCAAACCAAACGGACGGCCCGAGATTTCTGAATCATATTCTACTGGGGATCTGAGAACAATCCTGGATCTTACAGAAAAACAGGTGATTCTGAACACATTACGAAAAAATCAATGGCGGAGGGGCGACAGCGCCCGGGAACTGAACATCACCCCGAGAACTCTCTACCGGAAAATGATGTATCATCGGATAAAACCGACCTGATTCGGACATTTTCGTCTGCTCCGTATATCCTCACTATATTCAAATAGTTACCTATAAAAATTAAATATTCGGACATTAACGCCGATTTTTTATTTTGTACGCTCTGTCGCATTAATCCAAACTTATATATAAAATTCAAATGGTTATGTTAAATATTTTGCCTGGCATGGTATTTGATATCTTCTATTGTTTTAAAAAACCGTATTTTCGGCATCAGAGTTCAGCAATGACCGGCTGGAACTGTGCTGAAAAAAATCAGCAACCTATCCACATTTGACGGAAAAAAAATGATGAACCAGACATATGATGCCGTTATTATCGGCGCTGGAATTATGGGATGCAGCATTGCATACGAACTGTCCAAAAAAGGCTGGAAAACATTAACCATCGACAAACTGGCTGCATCAGGGCATGGCTCAACAGCAAATACATGTGCGGTCATCCGGGTCCACTATTCCACAATTGACGGAACGGCTGCTGCATATGAAAGTTACAAATACTGGGAAAACTGGGCTGAATACATCGGTGTTCAAGACCCTCTCGGTCTGGCAAAACTGATCAAGCGCGGGGTCATGGTAATGAAATCCACTGCCAATGATCAGCTCAGAAAAATCAAGCGCATGATGGCAGAACTGGGCATCGCCTATGAAGATCTGACATTTGAAGCGGTTAAGGAAAAATGCGGCATGCTTGATGACACCAGTTATCATCCCCCCCGCCGTCCTGATGATCCTGAGTTTGGCACACCCAATGAACGCCCCCTGCAGGGCGCCATCTATTACGAAGAAGGCGGATATATCTCTGATCCGGTTCTGTCGGTTCACAATGTCCAGGTTGCGGCCGAATCCCATGGCGCACAGTTTAAATTCAATGCAGCCGTCATGGATATTATCAAAAATGGAACCCGGGTATCCGGGGTAACCCTGGAGGATGGCACCGTCATACATGCACGGGTAGTAGTCAATGCAGCCGGGCCCCATTCGTTTGTCATCAACCGGATGGCCGGCATAGAGAAAACAATGAAAATCAAAACCCGGGCGCTTCGCCATGAAGTGGCCCATCTGCCGGCACCAGAGGGGGTTGACTATGAATCGACGGGCTGTCCCAGTTCTGACAGCGATATCGGTGCCTACTGGCGTCCTGAAGTCGGCAATCATATTTTAACCGGAAGTGAGGACCCGGAATGCGATCCCAAAGAGTGGATTGCTAATCCAGATGAGTTTAACAGAAACCTGACCGAACAGGCCAGGGCCCAGGCCCTGCGGCTGGCACAGAGAATACCGACCATGCCGATTCCCAGCCGGATTCAGGGCGTTGTTGACCTGTATGATGTTTCTGACGACTGGATTCCCATCTATGACAAGTCGGATCTGCCGGGATTTTATATGGCGGTCGGCACCTCAGGCAATCAATATAAAAACGCCCCGGTTGTTGGAAAAATGATGGCCCATCTCATTGAACAGTGTGAAAACGGCAGGGACCATGACAACGATCCGGTGGTCTTTCATCTTGAAAAAACCGGTCATGATCTAAACATGAAGTTTTACTCCCGGCTCAGAGAAATCAATCAGGAAAGCAGTTTTTCCGTACTGGGATGATGCCCGGCCCTTTGCCGGAAAAAAAGATATTCATTGAGGTAAACACCATGATGACACCAGGTATCATCCATTCACAGGGGGTACGATTAAAGATCCTAAGTGACCCTCAGCTGGATGAAATCATTCAATCCGCCTATACCATTGTTGAAAGCACCGGATTCAGAATTTCAAAAAAAACGGCCTGTCAATTGCTGGAAAGTGCCGGAGCCACCGTGATTGATGATCTGGTATATGTCCCCCGGGCCGTTGTTCAACACTGCTTTAACACGGCACCCAAGGGGATTCAGATATATAACCGGCTTGGAGAGCCTTCCATGAAGTTGTGGGGCAACCATGTTTATTATGGCACTTCAACCGCCAGCCCGCGGACCAGAAACGCATTGACAGGAGACATTCATCCGACACGGGTTGAAGATATATCCATTGGCGCGAAACTGGCCGATGCACTGCCCAACATTGATTTTGTCATGCCGTTCGGTTCTTCCCAGGACGTGGATTCAAATGTTGCGGATTTATATGAATTTGAAACAGTGGTCCACAATACTGTCAAACCCGTCATTTTTTGCGGTTATACGCCGATGGGAGTTGAAACGGTATTTGAAATGGCCGCCACCGTGGCAGGAGGAAAAGAACGGCTAAAGAAAAGGCCGTTTATTATTTCTTATCCTGAACCCATCTCCCCAATGACCTACCCCGAAGAGATCATCGACAAGATGTATGTGTCGGCGGACTGGGGAATCCCCCAGATTACATGCGGTGCCGGTCAGCTGGGAGGCACTTCGCCGGTCACCCTTTCAGGGAGCCTGGTTCAGATGCTTGCCGAAGCCATGATGACGGTTACACTGGTCCAGCTTTACAAGCCGGGAGCACCCATGTTCCTGGCTGCCAACTTTGGAATGTTCGACATGCAGAGCGGATTATGCGGAATGTCGTCTCCCGAAGGATGCCTGCTGCATGGTGCCCTTGCGGAAATCGGCCGGCATTTCGGCCTGCCCAGCTGGGGATATGCCGGCACAACCAATTCCAAAGTTCTGGATGCCCAGGCCGGCATCGAAAGTGCCTTGACAATGATGGCCCAGGGGCTTGCCGGGGTGAACGTGATTCATGATGTGGGGTATATGGACATGGGGATGATCTGTTCCGCGGATATGCTGGTAATGGGAGATGAGGTGGCAGGGTTTATCAAACGATTTGCCGGCGGGATTTCTACCGAACCGGATCAGTTGGCACTCAGCGTCATCCAGAAGGTGGGGGCCGGAGGGAATTATCTGCAGGAAAGGCATACATTCCAGCATTTCAAATCATGCTGGTATCCGGAGCTCTTTGCCCGGGGAAGCTATGCCGGCTGGGAAGCTGCAGGGAAAAAAAATCTGGCAGACAAATGTAATGAAAAAGTCCGGCAGATCCTTGAAACCCATACCCCCATCCCGCTGGCACAGCCGATAAAAGAAACCGTTGAACAAATCAGAAAAACAGGAGAAAAAAAAAATAATGAAACAGATGGCGTTGAACGCATAATGCTAAGCCGTGTCACCTGATAGACCCGGGCAATCGGTTTTCAGTCTCTACCAGACAAGCCAGACGAAATGACTGAAGATGAGCTGCCACAACAACCATACAGATGATGTTTCAGGAGGAAGTCATGAAATCAGCAGGATTCAAAAAAATGATTATCGCCATGGTCAGCATTGCTGCCGCCTTCACTTTTACCCATGCACTGGCAGGGCCGGCCAAACTCACGATGGCCGTTGATGTCGGTTCCAAAGAGACCCCTCCCGGCCAGTCTGTCACAAACTGGGCCAACATGATCGAAACCCGGTCAGAAGGTCAAATAAAGGTGGATGTATTTTACGGCGGGGAACTTGGCGGGCAGCAGGAAGTCTTTGACAAACTGCTGATGGGAGATATCGACCTGATGCTCCACTGGCCCCTGGCCACGTATGATAAACGCATGGCCGTCCTGTACACACCATACATGGTCAAGGACTGGGAAGACGCACTGGATGCGTTTCAAACCGGGGGCTGGTTGAACCTGACCTTAGGAGCATTGTTCGAAAAAGCGGGTCTGAAATATCTGGGAACATGGCCGGAAGGGTTCAACGGCGTGGCAACAAGAAAGGCCTACGCCACAACACCGGAGGCAGCAGCCAGGATTAAGGTGCGCGTCCAGCCCACGTTTCCCAACATGGAAATCATGCAGGCACTGGGGTACAACACGGCAACCATTGACTGGGGCGAACTCTACACCGCCATTCAAACCGGGGTCGTGGATGGGGATTCAGGCAATATCATCTTTTGGGATTATGAATATTTCAGGGATGTACTGGATTACTTTGTTTTTACCAAGCATCAGTTCATAACAGGACAGATGAACATGAATCTGGATGCCTGGAACCGGCTGAGCCCGGAACATCAGCAGATTGTCAGGGACACAGCCGGCATCATCATGGAAGAACAGTTTAAAAGCGCCAGAATGACCGATGAGATCTACCACAGAAAAGCGGAAGAAACTGGAATAGAGATTATCTCACTGACCCCCCAGGAATATGAAACGAACATGAAAACGGTTCGGGCGAAAGTATGGCCGAAGATGGAAAAGTATGTAGGTGCCGAAATCATGACAGCTATTCGCAGGAAGGTGAACGAACAGTAGAAATAATTGATCATTCGTCTTGCCCGGAATTGAGACGGATCTGCTAACAGGGCGTTTGGGATGATTTCTCATTCAGATCAGGCGCCCTGAAATATTGCCGGAGGCCAGAGATGGAAGTATTAAAACGCATCCATTCCATACTGAGATTTCTACTGAAATATATCGCGATCTTTTTAAATCTGTCAATCATGGGATTAATTCTCATTGACGTCGCAGCCAGATACATCTTCAATCAATCATATGCAGAAGCATCTGAATTAACACTGATTCTGGCCATGTGGCTTTACATGCTGGGGGCTGTCATCGCCTCGGACCATAACACGCACCTACGTGTTGAGATTTTCGGACTTTTGTTCAAAGGCAAAAAAAGATGGCCGCCCACCGTGTAATGATTGCAATGCTAAACCTGGCAATCGTCTTATTTTTTATACGATGGGCTTATGACCTGGTTGACTGGGCAGTTCGCCGGCCGCAGATGTCGCCGGTGCTCAACGTGCCCTGGATTGTCTCCCAGGTGAGCATATTACTGGCAAGCCTTCTGATAGGGGTTTTCTGCATCCGGGAAGTTGTCTGTTCCGCCCTTGAAGCATATAGACTTCTTTCCTCTGGAAACATTGATCTGGAAAAATCTTGAATAGACAGATTGAATAAGGAAAAAATTCATGGAAGCAGCAATTGGAATCGGCACATTGATCGTTCTCATGATTGTCGGTGTGCCCATCGCATTTTCCTTTGCCGGCATGACCGTTGTGTTATGCCTCCTGGCCGATGTCAACATGGCTTCTCTGATGATAACCGGTTTCTGGTCAATGAATTCGGTCGTACTCATTGCACTGCCGCTTTTTATTTTGACCGGTTATTTAATGCAGAGCGGCGGTCTTGCCGACCGGCTCATCGATTTCATCGAGTCTATAATCGGACGCGTCCGGGGAGGATTAGGGGTTGCACTGATACTTTCCTCGGCAATTTTCGGTGCCATATCAGGCACGGCCAGCGCCGCGGTGGCCTCCATTGGAAAAGTCATGATCCGCCCCATGGAAAAACGCGGATATGCCAGACGTTACTCAACCGCACTGCTCGGCATTTCCTCTCTATTGGGTATTTTGATACCGCCAAGCATCACCATGATCTTATTCGCCGCGGTCACCAGCAATCGGTTGCCGCCTGCTTTGCCGCCAGTATCGGGCCGGGGATTCTTTTAATCATTGGTCTGTCGGTCGCCAACCGGTTTCTTTATGGACGTTACCGTCCTGCGGAAAAAACCCATTATATTTTTTCAGAAAAAAAGCTCCCTGAATTTAAAAAATCGAGTGCCCGAGCCATTCCGGCATTAATGTTACCGTTTATCATTTTAGGAGGAATCTACGGCGGAATTTTCACGCCGACGGAAGCGGCTGCGGTTGCTGCTTTCAGCGCGTTGATCATAGGTTTTCTCATCTACAGAGACCTTTCGTTCAAACAGTTTATCGCCAGTGTTTCAGCAGCTTCGGAAACCACGGGTATCATGCTGATTATTTTGCTGTTTTCTCTGGTTGCGGCCGGGTTTTACCATACTGCGCGTCCCCCAGGAAATTACCAGCTTCATGATGCTCACATTTCACGAACCTTGGATGGTGCTCCTGGCGGTCAATTTTTCTTAATCATAGCCGGAATGATCATGGATGATATCAGTGTCACCGTGATCATTTCCCCCCTGTTACTGCCCTTGATGATGAAAATAGGGGTACATCCGGTCCATTTCGCATCCATCGTCGCCACCAGCGTCGTCATTGGGGCCAACAGCCCGCCCACCGCCCCTATCTTGTATATGGCCTGCCGTATCGGAGAATGTGAGATTCACGAGACCGTGGGGCCGGCCGTCATCCTAATGGCATTCATTGCTCTGCCGGTGGCCTTGGTCACCACTTATCTCCCCTGACATTTCACTTTTCATTCCCCGCCTGTTCGGGTTTATTAACTAAGTAAAAAACAATTGATACCCAAGCATATCAAATGCGGCTCCGGAAAGTGATGGGCGTTATTCATCTTAATACGCCGGATCGTGTCCCGCTGGTCCTTGAATATGCCGGATTTGCGGCTCGGGCGGCCCGCACAAGAATGGCTGATTTTTCTCTTCCCGGATCCGGTGTGTTCAAACACCGGGATGCAGGGCAGTGAAAAGAGCTCCGGCGGGCCGTTAGGCTGCCGGAGCTGGTCGTAACATTCAAATACATCGTTATCGTTGCAATAGGCCGAGGCTTTTTTCAGACCCGGTTCCGTCACAAAATCACTCCGCAGAAATATGACTGGCATTCCTGCCCTGCCATATTCATAGCAGACAATACGCGATCAGTTGACTGTTCAGGTTTAAACATTACCCCGACACAAAGCGCAAATCAAGGCCGGCCTGGGGTGCCCGGCACAGGGCTGTCCGTTCACGGCCGGTTTCAGAAATGTACAAGGTCAGTTTCAAATTGCCGTATGACGGATAAAAATGCTAAGAAGTTCTGAATTGATGAAGCGCCTGACGGCATCAACCGTTTCTATGGCAGAAAAAATGAATCCATACTGTCGACAACCCGGAATTTCAGCACTTGAAAAACATAAACAATAACGAACATGGTACCCATTGAACAGGCACCGCCTTAAAAATCCAATCGTGCTGATGCCGCTCATCAATACGGCGGGGGCGGTGTCCACCTTTGTCTATTTTTATTATATTCTTCCCGGGGTAACTGCGGAAAGACAGCTTCCCTGGGAATACAGCGTGCTGTTTTTTGTGGGTGCCAGCCTGGTACTGTTCCTGTTTTTTATCCTTTTAAGGAAGGGATCTCGCCGGGAATTGTTTGATATAGCAGAGGGCAGGACAGATATTGCCAGCCTGGAGCCGCATGTCCGAATGTACCACCAGAGAGAGGCCATGCAGCTGCCTTTGACGTTGACAGCCGTCACTTTCGGGGTATGGATTCTGGCAGGATTTATCTTTGGATTTCTGGATCCGGTCATTGCATCCCACATATTTGATGTTCCCATGGAGAATCTGGTTCTGTGCCTCCGGCAATTTTTTGGTATTACCATACTTGGGGGCGGGGTGACCTGCATCGTCCAGTTTTTTGCCCTGGAAAACGTCTGGCGGGAATCACTGCCCCATTTTTTTCCTGACGGCAAATTGAACCGTATCACACATGTCTTCCGCATCAGTGTCCAAAAGCGGTTTTTACTGGGAGTCATGGGCATTGCATTCATCCCGCTGCCCGTGCTGGGCACGACCATCTCTTCAGCCATTCACCAAATCCACATGGCCGATGCCGTGACTCGCAGCCGGATCATGAATTCCCTTTTCTGGGAACTGCTTTTCATCTCCCTGGATTGCATTGCCATTGCCTGCATTCTGGCCTACCTGCTGGCCAAAGCCGTGTCCGTGCCCCTGGAACAGATCCGTACGGCCATTCAATCGGTGGAAGACAGTAATCTGGATACCCGGGTTCCCATTTTGTCCAATGATGAACTGGGCGAGGTGGCGGAAGGAATGAACCGGATGATTGACAGTCTCAGGGAAAGCCGGCGGGCGGAAGAAGCGTTCGGCCGGTATATGGGAAATGAAATCCGGGATGCCATCCTGTCCGGGGATATATCGCTGGAAGGAGAGATGAAACGGGCCACCCTGCTGTTTTGCGATTTGAGAAACTTTACCGGCATGGTGGAGAGCACCCACCCCGCCAGGTCGTCCAGATCCTGAACCAATATTTTGCCCGGATGACCCGTGCCATCACAGATCACCAGGGGCTGGTTCTCCAGTATGTGGGAGATGAAATCGAGGCTGTGTTCGGCACTCCCGTGGCCATGGACGACCATCCGGAAAAAGCGGTAAAGGCCGCCCTTTCCATGCGTGCCGGTCTGGAAGCTTTGAACCGGACACTCGTGGAACAGGGATTTCCGCCCCTGGTCCATGGTATCGGCATCCATTCCGGCGCCGTTCTGGCCGGCAATATCGGCAGCCCTGAAAAGATGTCCTATGCCCTGGTGGGAGACACGGTGAACACGGCATCCCGCCTGGAAGGACTGACAAAAGACCACGGGGTAGACATCATCATGAGTCAGACCACTTATAATTTGCTCACCGGAAATTACAGCACTGAACAACTACCGCCGGTCAAGATCAAGGGGAAAAAAGAGGGGTTAATGATTTACCGGCTGATATCATGACACAGAAGGAAATACCGATGATTTGTTTAGACATCCCCGGTGCGGAGAAAAAAGAGATCCATCATCTTGTATTTGATTACAACGGGACCATCGCCATCGACGGGATCCTGATTCCGGGGGTCAAGAAAGCGATCCGGTCCCTGGCCGGCCGGGCCAAAATTCATGTCATCACGGCGGACACTTTCGGATTTGTCACCCAACAGGTATCAGACATCAATTGCGAGGTCGCGATCATCCCCCCAGGAGACCAGGCACAAAGCAAGCTGGATTTCATCAAGAAGCTCGGGGTGCAACACACTTTGTGCGTGGGCAATGGCGCCAACGATCAACTGATGCTCAAGCACGCCGCCATCGGGATTGCCGTTCTGCAGGAAGAAGGCCTGGCCACGGCTGCCCTCTTTGCCGCCGACCTGGTGGTCAAAGATGTTCTGGCGGTATTCTCCCTGCTGAAAACACCGGAGCGGATCATGGCCACCCTAAGAAACTGATCCACCAGAGCCATCTGACAATTAACCGTGGTGGATGTGATTTCGCAGCGGTGGAGAGAGGAACCACAACAACAGTCCGACGAAGCCTGTTTATGGTATTGCGTGAAAGGACAACACAGGGATGAGTTTTTTAATCTCAGAACCCTGCGTCGGGTCCAATCCTACCCACCATATGTGTCTCCCCGCGTGATAGTGGGTTCGATCATTCCTCGATTCCGTCCTCAAATGCCCGCCAATCGTAGATCTCTTGCCTTAAAGCTTTATCACGATCGGCTGCCCGGCAAACAGCTGCCACCGAGTTATCTCGATCCTTTAATTCCTGTTCCAGCAAACGCGTAGCAAGACGAGATCGGTGACGGGCAGGTACTGCCGCCAGGAATCGACGAGCCACTTCCTCGACTCCTAAGAGTTGGCCGATTTTGAACGCACCCATCCCCAAGTGAGACATGAAAATCCCCATTTTTAATTAAATGATAAACTTGCCATGCTCACTGCACTTGCCTTCCATTGAGGGCGATTGCGCTCGGTGGAAGGCATTCGTAATGTGTATTATTTTATCACTGTTTCACTCAATGTATAAAGAACTTTTCTTGTTATGACAACCACAGAATCACTCATTCATGAAATCCGGCAGTCTGCAGCTGAAGTATGAATAATTTAAGGGAAGACAACCCGATTTTAAGGAGGCCGGCAGCAAAAGGATATCATTGCTGCATAAAAGGTCAAGAGGATGATACAACATGACACAAGGGTCCAACAACGTCTCATCCGGGAGACTGCGTTTGTAACTATGCGGTCAGTCGCCGCTGACAATAATTAATTGCGCTGAACAGATAGCAACTCCTGTCTACGGCTATTAACACATGCACCGGGGCAAATGGCAGCCCCACAAAAGAGTGAGGACGGAAGCGTGACGCGACCTGTTGGATGGAGGGAAAAGGATAATTCGTGAACGAATTAACTCTCAACATAAGCTTTCTCATGGAAGTTACAAGCTTTTTTTGCATTTTTATTTTTCAAGTCATGCCGGACCCGGATGAATAGCGAAGGTGTTCCTTTGGTCAATGGCCGTTCAGATCTGAAAAAACCGCGCCTCTCTTTTGGCAATGGGACAGCAATTGCTTGAAACAGCTGTTTTTCGCCAGCAGGGATTCAGTCCGGTGGCCGGGGTCATTTCTTCCGAGGTCGGGCTCTTTTCTGAGATCATCTTTGCAAGCCGCTTCAGAATCTCGTTGTTCTGGGTCCGGTGGGGGGTGATGATGGCCATCCGGTCCGGGGAAACCCCGTGGCCGCATATCAAGCGGCAGGCCAGTGCGGCCAGGAGATCAGCCTCTTCATCGGACTGCTGGGAACATCCCTGGTGGTCAGTCAGAATGAGTGTGACCGGTTTTTCCGGATCCAGGATATGGTCGACCCACCCGTTGTCACCCAGGGGGTCATGATATCCTTCCTTTACAGGATATAGGTAAAACCTTGCCCGCCCCACCTCCGGGGCAGGGGTAAGAGCCTTCCCATACCAGGTTTTGGAAGGAAACGCGCAGATTTCCCTGTTCATCCGATAGGTGGTGTTCAGGGTGACCCGGTGACACGCCGGATATTGGTTCCGGATATGGGTCAGAATGGAACCGCTGAACCGCACCCCATACTTTCTATCCTTTCCGCCCTCTTCATCCGCCCTGTTCTCTTTGTCGTCATAGGTCCCCATGACAATGGGAGGCAGCTGGTGCTCATCCCCCAGAAACAGAAAATTCCCCCTGCCGTAAATCAGGCTGAGCAGGGCCTGGGGCACCGGCACCTGGGAGGCTTCGTCAAAGATGATCCAGTCCAGGGCCGAAGGAAACCCCTGGTCTTTGCTGTTGAAAAGCGAATAAAACCCGTATCCGGTGGCACCCAGGATCAGCCAGGGCCGGGCCGGAAGATCGCCGGCATCCTGTACATATTCCACTGCCGGTGCAGGCCGTCCATCGGCCCACACCTTTCCTTTGCCAGGGATGCAGGGAGCCGACTGATCCGTTTCAGGAGACCTGTTTTCCCCCATTTCACGCACCGGCCCGGAAAAATCCCGGACAGATGCCGGGCCGATAGCTGAACCACTTTTTCCAGCACCGTGTCTATCGCCTGGTGGGTCAGGGCACTGACACCGATGCGAAGCGGTCTGCCGGCATCATGGGCAGCCAGTATCAGGGGCGATGATGATCCAGCCCAGAAGATGGGTTTTTCCGGTACCTGGCGGTCCCTGGATCAGGCCGGTCCGGTACCGGAACGGCAGCATCAGGGCTTGCTGCTGGGCAGAGTTCAGCCCGCGGTCATCCCGGGCCAGCCATTGTTCCGCCCAGCCAAGGGCAGATGCCGGCTGCCCTTGAAGCACATTGCCTGCCAGAAGACGCCGAACATGGCGGTGTTTTTCATCTGAAAACAGGGCTGAGGCCGCATGGATCATCTTATCCCGATTCCAGTCCTCCATGTCCTCTTCAAGGGAATAGAACAGATCTTTCCGGCATCTGATTCCCCTTTGCAGTTTCAAAATTTCAATCAGCCCTGTTTTACACACCCGCCGGAAAAATTTCAATACAATCATACCACCTTTTCCGGATCCGCTGCACCGAAGACCGACGGTGACAACAACCCGAGCCGTCTTTGGACCTGCTTTGTAAACGCCCAAAACTTTTTGCAGCGCCGGTTGCAAATGTCAATATGATCGTTGACAATGTAGATCATGGGTGCCAAACTATCGCGATAAGAAGGGTATTAGGTTATGAATATTGAATCAGAGAGAGAGGAAGGCGACAGGTGGATAGCCGAAGTAATAGGTCTACCCGGTGCCATGGCTTACGGCGCGACACGGGAGGAAGCCATGGCCAGGGTTCAAACCCTTGACCTTCGAATTTTAGCTGATCGTGTAGAGCACGGCGCAGCTGTTCCTGAGATAACACAAGTCTTCGCACTTTCAGTGTGAGCAAATGGCCGTCAAAGAAAGCTCGGGATGTATTCGCGGCATAAGTTTTCAAAGTCCGGAAAAATTTTAAATATTCAAACAATCCAAACATGATATTTTCGTTTAACCCAGACCAAATCTTGCGGAATAGTTGACCTTTTACTCCCCACAGGATACCGGCGTGTCATGAGGGATGACCCGGCCGGTTCCCAGCATGGTGATGTCCTTGACCACCACATACAGGGCCGGGACAAACACCAGGGTAAGGATAGTGGCGGCTGCCAGGCCGAAGCTGATGCTGACGGCCATGGGGATGAGGAATCTGGCCTGGAAACTGGTTTCCGTCATGAGCGGTGCCAGGCCTGCCACTGTCGTCACCGAGGTCAGCAGGACCGGCCGGAACCGGTTACGTCCGGCTTCGAACACGGCATCGAACACGGCCTCACCGCTCCGGACCCGGGCATTGATAAAATCGATCAGGATCAATGAATCATTGACCACAATGCCGGAAAGGGCCACAATCCCGAAAATGGAGATCATGGTGATGTCCAGTCCCATGATGAAGTGCCCCGCGATGGCCCCGACCAGGCCAAAAGGAATGGCACACATGATGATCACGGGCTGGATATAGGATCGGAACTGGCTGGCCAGCAGCAGAAAAATCACCATGGCTGCCACGGTAAACCCTTTTATCAGGCTTTCCATGGATTCCTGGCTCCGCTGGGTCTGGCCTTCCAGGTCATAGGATACTCCCGGATATTTCCGGTCGAGTTCAGCCAGATAACTGCCTTTCAGGCCCTGGACGATTTTCCGGGCATTGGCTTTCTCTTCATCAAGGTCCGAGGTCACGGTGATGACCCGGCGGCGGTCCACCCGCTGGATGGTCGAGTATCCCCGCTCCGTGGTGATCCCGGCCACCTGGTTCAGCGGGATTTCCCGGTTGTCCCGGGTCCGGATTCTCAATTCATCGATACTGGCCTCGGTCCTGCGTTCCGGCTCTGAATACCGCACCATGACCTTGATGTCATTTTTTCCGCGCTGTACCTGGAGGACTTCGTCCCCGTAATAGGCCTGCCGGATCTGGGTAGCGATATCCGCCATGGTTATCCCTAAGGCTTCTGCGCCGGGTTTGATGACTATCTGCTTTTCCATCTTCCCGGGCCTGAAGTCATCGGTGATGTCAAAGGTCCCCGGATATGAGGCGATTTCTGCCTTTAGGTCCTTTACCGCTGCCGCAAGCATCTCAAGATCGTCTCCCTTCAACCGGATCTCGATGGGGCTGCCGCCCGGTCCGCCGCCGATAATGGTAAAGGTGAGCTGCTCGGTCCCCAGGATATCGCCGGTCAGTTCCCGCCACCTGGCCGTAATTTCAGGTGCAGGGATCCCGGGCCGGACGGCAGACGGCTGTACCTCGATCCAGACCTCGCCGCAGTGGCCGCCGTATACACCCGGTTTCCAGTCCCGCCGGGGAATCACCCCGACCATGGAAAAAGTGTTGATGACCAGGTCCTGGCTGCCCCGGACCCGGTCCCTGAAATGATCATTCAGGCAAAGGCCCCTTTTTCTATCTGCTGGATCGTCTTTTCCGTGGTTTCAAAGGGAGTGCCCAGCGGATAAATCGTTTCACATATCATCCAGTTGGAATCATTTTTGGAAAAAAGGTATACGGCACATGGCCCCTGCGATCAGCCCCAAACTGACAATGAGGCATCCCACACCCAGGGCCATCGTGAAATACCGGTTTCAACGCAGTACCGTAATACCGGCAGATAAAGACGGTGAATCCCCCAGTTCAGCGCTTTTTCCACCCGCAGCCGCAGCCAGGCATGCCCGTCTGACAGGTCTTTTTTGACCCACTCATACCAGAAAAACAGGGCCCGGTACCATCGGGGCCTGAACGGGCGCCCGGATGTCAGGGTCCCGTCCAGGTGGGCCGGCAGAATCAGGAACGCCTCAACCAGGGAAAGGGCCAGAATACAGATCACGACCTTCGGCATCACGGAAATGAATTTGCCCATGATCCCCTCGATGAAAAGGAGCGGGGCAAACGCCACAATGGTGGTGGTCACGGCCATGACCACGGCCCCTCCGACCTGATCCATGGCGGCCATGACCGCCTCTTTGGGACGTTTGCCCTCGGAATAATGGGTATAGACGTTCTCCCCCACAATAATGGCATCATCCACCAGGATCCCCAGGGTCATGATAAACCCGAACAAGGAGAGCATGTTCACGGATACCCCCATATACTCGAGTACCAAAAACGCCCCCATAAAGGTGATGGGGATGCCCGAGGCCACCCAGAACGCCAGCCCCAGATCCAGGAACAGCGCCAGCACGACAAACACCAGGACAATGCCCTGGATACCGTTTCTCAGCAGCAGGTCGATCCGGTCCTGGACCAGATCCGCCATGTTATACCAATGTCCCAGTTTCACGCCTTCGGGCAGAGAACTGCGGCGTTCCTCCAGGTAGGAGAGTACCTGCTCTGAAATGGCGATGGTGTCCTGGGAATCGGTCCTTTCGACCACCACCAGTGCGGCAGGCTGCCCGTTGAACCGGGGCTTGACATCCGTGTCTTCAAACCCGTCTTTCACCTGTGCCACATCCCCCAGCCGGATGGTGGTGCCATCTGGCCTTGTCAAAACAGGAATCTGCTCGTACTCTTCCCCAACATATTTTTTTCCCTTGGCCCGGACCAAAAACTCCCCCCCCGGGTCTTGATTTTTCCGCCGGGCAGCTCAAGGCTTCCGGTCCGGACCGCAGCCGCCACCTGGTCAAAGGACAGGTTGTAGGTCCGCAGGCTTTCCTCAGATATTTCCACGGAGATTTCAAACTCCCGGACCCCCACCAGGGAGGCCAAGGATATCTCATCGGTTTCCACCAGGTCATCCCGGATCTTTTCCGCAGTATCCCGCAACACCCGCTCGTGCACATCCCCGTAGACTGCCACATAGATGGCCGGTTCATTGTTCTTGATCTCTGTGACCACCGGGTCTTCCGCCTCTTTCGGAAACGTGTCGATCAGGTCGATCTCGGTTCTGACCTCGTTCAGTTTTTCGCTGATGTCCGTACCGCCCACAAGCTCGATGATCACCGACCCATTGCCCTCAATGGCGGTGGAATACATGGTCTTCACATCTTCCAGGCTCTTGAGCTGCTCTTCGATCCTGATGCAGATGCCCTCTTCGACCTCTTCCGGGGAAGCCCCGGGATAAGGGACGAAAATATGAATCATGTCCATTGAAAACTGCGGGAACATCTCGCGCTTCATGGTCATGGCCGTATACAGCCCGGCAACGATCAAAAACACCATGATCAGGTTGACACTGACCCGGTGTTCCACGGACCATCTGCCCAGGGCTTTCATGGGGTGCCTTCCTGACGATCCGCCGGTTTGACCGTGACCGCCATGCCGTCAAAAGCCCCGGGCAGCGGCGATGACACGATGTGATCCCCGGGCGTCAGTCCGGATTCGACAAACACCTGGTCATTGAATTTGCGCAGCACGGAGACCTGCCGGGTCTCCAGCCGGCCGTCTTTGACCACATACACCCGGTTGCCGGTGTGCACTACATGTCTGGGCAGGACATAAACGTCCTCAAAGCGTTTCCCGGCAATCCGGCACTGCACAAAGGCACCGGGTCTCAAGGTCATCAACGGATTGCTCCTGTCCGGCCCCGGATCAGGCAGAATCTCCAGGGTCATGGGAAGGGTCCGGGTTTTATCGTCGATTTCCGCCTTGATCCGGGCCACCCGGGCCGGCCAGTCCCAGGCATCCTGGGGTGCCGCATTGGCCATAGTGACCCGGGCTTCGGGCAGCTGGCCCCTGTCAAACAGCGGCTGGATCCATTTGAGCTGGGCCAGAGGGATCCGGACATCCACATCCAAAGCCCCGGCCCTGTAAATGCTGCCCAGGATCTGGCCGGGATTCACATAATCCCCCTGCTCCACCAGGCGTGACAGTACAAATCCGGTGAACGGAGCCAGAATCCCGGATTTTTCAAGGATCAGGTCCACCTTTTCGACATCGTTTCGGGCCAGGGCCAGGGTCACCTGTTGCTGAGCCATCAATGGACCGGCCAGGGCCAGGCGGTTGCGGGTCGCCTGGACCTGAATCCTGGCCGCCAGGTACTGCTGCTGCGCCTTGTCCAGACTGGTTTTTGAAGCAAACTCCCGCTGATTCAACGCCTTGAGCCGTTCCACCTCTTTCAACGTCAGGTCCATGTTGGACTCGGCCAGGACGAGATCTGAAGAAAGATTTTCGATGTCCCGGGTCAGATAGTCAAGCTCTGCCTCTGCCCGGCTTACCCGGGCTCTGCTGCGGCCCGGTCCAGGATCGCCGTACGCCGGTCGATTTCAATGATGGCCTGGTCTTTTTCAATCTTTTTACCTTCCCTGAATGCCGGGTGCATCTTTTCAATCCGGCCGGCCAATTCAGCCGCCACCTTAACCATATTGCGTGGCGCCACGGTGCCGAACGCCTCCACCACCATCTGCTGTATTTCCGGGTGCACTTCGATCACGCGAACCCCGGGAGGGAGCTTTTCGACCGGCTGCCTGTCAGGTGTCTTTCGGAGACTGAACAGCCCTAGGCCCAGCGCGGATGCTGCTGCAAGAACAATGACAACCCGGACAAACCGAATGACAATAGATACCATGACCTGTTTTCTCCTTATCCGCCTATTCCGGCTGCATGGGGATGTTCCATTTTTTCATGTATTTCCAGACGGATGCCCGGCTCAATCCGGTCTGCCTGGCCGCTTCCGCCTTGTTCCACCCGGCGGCATGGAGGATGGCCTTCAGCCGGTCCGGAGTCAACTGCTGTCCGGGCCTGCGCACCGCCACCAGATCTTTAAGCGGCGGATAATGCCAATCCCTGGGACCGGTATTCCGGTGTCTGATTTCCAGGGGCAGGTTTTCAATAACGATTTCCGGGCCGGTGCACAGCACAAATGCATGTTCGACTGCATTGGCCAGTTCACGGACGTTTCCCGGCCACTCATAATCCATGACCGCCTGCATGGCCTGTTTTGTCATGCCCGTGACGGCTTTGCCGGACCCCTTGTTGTTCAGATCGATAAATGACGGATCAGCAGCGGAATGTCTTCTTTGCGCTCCCGCAGCGGCGGCAGAAAAATCGGAAACACCTTAAGCCGGTAATAGAGGTCTTCCCGGAATGATCCTTCATTCACCAGGAATTTCAGATCTTTGTTGGTGGCGGTGATCACACGGATATCCACTTTGCGCTTGCGGGAATCACCCACCCGTTCGATCTCTTTTTCCTGGAGCACCCGGAGCAGTTTTACCTGGATGTAAGGGAGATCTCTCCGATTTCATCCAAAAAATGGTGCCGCCATCCGCCTGTTCGAACCGGCCGATCCGGTCCCGGCCAGCACCGGTGAAAGCCCCTTTGACATGGCCGAACAGTTCGCTTTCCAAAAGGGATTCGGACAGGGCGCTGCAGTTGACCGTCACCATGGCCTGGTCCCGCCTTTCTCCGATGGAGTGGATGGCGCCGGCCACCAATTCTTTGCCTGTGCCGCTTTCTCCCTGGATCAGAATGGAGGTGTCACTGGCTGCCGAGGCCTTGATAAAGGAAAACACGTTCTGCATGATCCGGCTTTTGGCGATGATGCCTCCGAGCCGGTTGAGTTCCCCCAGCCTTCGGGTGGCTTCTTCCATCTTCAGCCGGGTTTTTTTCAGCTCGGTCAGATCGGTGACCGTTTCAACGATGCCAATGATTTCCCCCCGGGTATCTTTGATGACCCGGGCGTTTTGGTAATGGAAAGGGTATGTCCCTGCTTGTGGTTGATCAGGCACTCTGTGGGAACCACCTTTCCGGTTTTCAGAATACCGCAGTCTTTGATGCCTGTCGGGCGATCCCGGCCGAAACACTGGTTGAATTTCAGAAGGCTGCAGTGTTTCCCTGCAATCTCGTCAAATGCATACCCGGTGATGGCTTCCATGGCCGGGTTCCAGACCACGATCCGTCCTTGGGGATCCAGCACGAAAACCCCGTCTCCAATGGCTTCCAAAAGCCGTTTTACCAGCTGATTTTTTTCAATTTCCCGCTGGATATGGTTCATGGTCTGACCCCTCTGGCTGTGTTTTGGCCGTCAAGGTGGCGCCACCTCCGGCGCCACCTTGACGGAATGATTATATGCATCGCTTTTTCAGAAGTCAATTCATTCCGGGAACAACGGCAACACCCGGCCATTTTATAAAAAATTTTTGTTTTATATTAGATAGTTACAAGATTTCCGCTCCGGTTTTCCCCATGCCTGGCATGCTTGTTGTAAGTTGTAATTGTCAACATCATCGGCCATGACCGCGATGTAACCCCAGGACAAAAACACAAAAAAAGGAGAATTGCCATGAGTAAATTGAACAAATACATGATGGTCCATAACAACCCCGGAATCGATTGTGCAGAAGTTCAGGCAAATTGGCGGAAACTGGCGGCCGTGGAAACCGGCACCTGGATCCGTACCTATTACAATGAGGAAAAAGGAATTCGTTACTGCATCTGGCTTGCCCCGTCTGAAGAGGACTTGAAGAACATTTTCACGGAAATCGGCATCAGCTGGGATTCCATTGTCCCTGTGGAAGAAACCGTCCCTGATCTCTGGGGCGAAAAATGGAACGAACACCTGGAAAAAGATCTGACCGCTGATACGCTGGGCAACTGAAAATCGCCGCTCCGGGTATCGGCAGATACGTCCGTGACCCGGAGCGGCTTTGCTGCGAAGCCGGGCTCACCGCCCAGTCAGGGGTCGACCCAGACTGTAAACTTCGGCACAGGTGTCAAACTCCCGGACCTGATCGATGGTGCAAATCTCATCGAATCGCTCCTGGATCTCTTCAACCGCAATGTCCCTGTGTGCATCCCCGATACACACCCCTTTCCCGATACCATAGCGGACCGGGCAAACCAGCCGGCGCTCATAGTGAACACCTTCCCTGACACCCGGTTGCGCCGTGAACACAGATACGCCACCAGCGGAACGTTGAATTCAGGCCGGATCCTGCGGGCCACCTCGTCGGGAAACACCCCGGCGGTCATGCCGGTATTTGCGTTGGGCGCCACGGTGTTCATCCGGATACCGTAACGGTCTACCTCCAGTTTTAAGGTATTCATCAGCCCGATGATCCCCATCTTGGCAGCCCCGTAATTGGACTGTCCGAAATTGCCATACATCCCGGACGTGGACGCGGTGAACACCACCCGGCCGTACTGCTGCTGTTTCATCTGCTGCAATGCCGGCTGAGTCACACAGAATGCACCCTTGAGATGCACGCTGACCACCTCGTCCCACTCCTGCTCCGTCATCTTCATAAAGGTCCGGTCCCGCAGGATACCGGCATTGTTCACCAGAATATCCAGCCGGCCGAACCGTTCCACTGCTGTCCGGACCATCTGCCGCCCGCCCGCCAGAGTGGCCACAGATTCATGACTGGCAACAGCCTGTCCGCCGGCGGCCCGGATCTCATCCACCACTGCATCGGCACAGAAATGCCCTTCCGCCGTCCTGCCAATATCATTGACCACCCACCGCCGCCCCCCGCCGGGCCAGCTCCAGGGCATAGAACCGGCCGATGCCGGCTCCGGCGCCTGTCACCAAGGCGGTTTGTTCTTGAAAATCGATCATTTTATTGCTCCTGTCTAAAATATCTGATGGCAATTTCATGATGTTGTATTACATTTTTTCAAACGGGCAATGACGGCAGACATGCCGCCGCCCCAAATATCAATTTTGGCAGGAGGCCCCATATGGCTCAAATTCATATTAACCCGGAAAACCAGACCCCGGAAACCATCCATTTAACTGTTCCCGATGAAGCGTTTGATTTTTCAGCCGCCAAACAGATGGCCAAAGACATGGCTTTTAAAAAATGTGATGCCCCCATGATCCTGTCATGGAAAAACAGCAAAACCGGTGAATCCTACCCGGATTACGAATGCGGTGTATCGGACCGGCCGTTCTGGATCCGTTACGCCGAGGGCAGAAGCGCCAACCTGATCATTGATTTCAATGACGGCGAATATGTGTTTATGATCCTGAAGATGTAACGCCGACCATCACCCTGGCAGTCCGGGAAAAAGCAAGAGTCTTCTTTTTCCGAATCTCAACGATTGTTCCGAACCCTGCACATCCTGTTTCAAACATTTGGAAATTCGGATGTGCAGGAAACTTTCCATGTGGCCTGACTGTTGTGAGTCAGTTTCGCTTCTTCAGTGGTCCGCCAACATGCAACATGCCAGGACATTTTTATGCAGATGACAAGAACAATTGACATTACCCGCCACCACCGCTATCCTAATTGTTAAATTGAGCCGGAGATGTCTGATTGACTGGGACCCAGGGGGCCATAACCGGGAAAAGCGACATGACTGAGAACCGCTACAAAAAGACCGCATATTATCTCTTGTGGATTGCGGTGGCTCTTATTGGAATTGGTTTCATTTCCCCATATGAGAATCCTGTTTTTGCCGGTAACGCGGATCCGTCATCCAGGGAAACGATCCGTTCAGGAGCGGAAATCGATTACCCCCCCTTCAGTTTTGTTGATGAACACCGCAAGGCAGACGGCTTCTCCGTCGAATTGATGCGGGCGGCACTGGCCGCCATGGGGCGGGACGTCACCTTCCGCAAAGGACCGTGGCCAGAGGTTCGCGGCTGGTTGGAACAAGCTGAAATCGATGCACTTCCCCTGGTCGGCCGCACGCCCGAGCGGGAGGCGTTGTTTGATTTCACGGTGCCATACATGTCTTTACACGGGGCCATCGTGGTGCGTACCAGCGAAATCGACATCAGGGATTTTGCTGATTTACGGGGACGCAGGATTGCGGTGATGGCAGGTGATAACGCCGAAGAATTTTAAGGCGGGAGGATCGAGGCTTTGAAATTCATACAAGACCCACCTTTGAAATCGCTCTGCAGGAACTGTCCGAAGGGCTGTATGACGCGGTGGTTGTTCAGCGGTTGGTGGCGCTGCGCCTGATACAGAATGCCGGGCTCACCGATCTGCGCATCGTAGACCGGCCCATTGAGGGGTTCAAACAGGATTTTTGTTTCGCTGTTCATGAAGGCGACCGAGACACCCTTGCGCTGCTCAATGAGGGCCTGGCCATCGTGATGGCGGACGGCACTTATCGGCATCTGCACTCCAAGTGGTTTGCCGCCATGCAGTTACCTGCTGATCGACCGATCGTTGTCGGAGGCGACCGGAGCTTTCCGCCCTATGAATTCCTGGATAAAAACGATCTTCCCGCAGGATTCAACGTGGATCTGACAAGAGCCATTGCCAATGAAATGGGATTGCATATCAATATCCGACTAGGCAAATGGTCAGAAACGCTTGAGGCTCTGGAAAACGGCAGAATCGATGTGTTGCAAGGCATGTTTTATTCGCCGGACCGGGATCTGAAGTTCGATTTTTCACAACCGCACGCAATCAGTCACTACGTGGCGGTCGTGAGGGAAGGCGATGGCCCTGTACCGGAATCAGTCAAGGACCTTTCAGGAAAACGGATCGTTGTTCAACAAGGCGACATCCTGCATGATTTTATCTTAAACAGTGGCCTGGATAACCAGGTGCTTGCCGTGCCTGATCAGGAAAAGCCCTGCACGAATTAAGGGACGGTAAACACGACTGTGCACTGGTGTCATTGATTACCGCACATTACCTGATAGACCTGCACAACTGGTCTAATCTGGTTCCCGGGAAAAACCGATTTTTTCCTTTGAGTATTGCTATGCGTCGGCTAAGGGCCAGAAAGCCCTGCTGGCACAATTTAGCGAAGGATTGAAAGCGCTGGAGAAAAGGGGCGAATACCGACGAATCCATGACAAGTGGTTCGGTATTTACCAGGTTACATCCCCTTCGTTAAAGGATGCACTTCGGTATTCCGCAATCGTTATCATTCCGCTTTTGTTCATTATACTGCTTGCCGTCATATGGACGTGGTCGCTGCGCCGTCAGGTTGCTGAAAAACCCACGCCCTGAAGGAAAGTCTGGATCGGTTCAAATACGTTTTCGAAGCCTCAAATGTCGGAAAATCCTTCACTCTGCTGACAGGTGAAATAACTGTCAACAACGCTTTTGCTGATTTTCTGGGATATACGCAGGAAGAGCTGAAGGGCAAAAAATGGCAGGATCTCACACCGGTTGAAGATATTAAAAAAATTGAAAAACGGATTGGCCTGCTTTTGACCGAAGAGAAGCGTTCGGATCGTTTTGAAAAGCGTTATGTTCACAAAAACGGCACCACCCTCTGGGCCGATGTCAGTGTCACCATACGGCGTGATGCCAGAGAAAACCCGCTGTATTTCATGACAACCGTCGTTGATATCACCGCCAGAAAACAAGCGGAAGAGGCCCTGCGAAACAGTGAAGAATTTCAGCGCGCCATGATCGACTGTTCACCCGTGGCCTTGTTTACCATTGACCTCGATGGAAATGTTTTAACCTGGAACGCCTCCGCTGAAAAAATATTCGGATGGCATGCTGAGGAAACAATCGGCAAGCCTTTGCCCATTGTTCCCGCCGACAAGCAAGAGGAATCTGACGCGTTGCTGTGGCAGATTTTCAAAGGCGGCGGCTTTATCGGCAAGGAACTGATCCGGTTAAGGAACGATGGAACGCTTTTTCCAGTCAGCCTGTCAGCGGCACCTGTTCACAATGACCGAAATCAAGTCGTGGGAATTCTGGGAGCGGTCGAAGATCTGACTGAACGCAAAAAAATCGAGGCTGAACGCGAGCAGCTTCAATCCCAGCTGCTCCAGGCACAGAAGATGGAGTCCGTAGGCCGACTGGCAGGCGGGGTGGCCCATGACTACAACAATATGTTGAGTGTCATCATCGGGTATGCGCAATTTGGTATGGATAAAACAGATCCTGAAGATGAACTGCGAGCTGACCTGCAGGAGATCCTGACAGCGGCGGAACGGTCCGCGGATATCACACGGCAGCTTCTGGCATTTGCCCGAAAACAAACCATCAATCCGAAAGCGCTCGACCTGAATGAAACGGTGGAGAGCATGTTCAAGATGATCCGCCGTCTGATCGGCGAAGATATCGACCTGTCCTGGAAACCGGGACCAGCGGTGTGGCCGGTAAAAATGGACCCCTCTCAGCTGGATCAGATCCTTGTCAATCTGTGTATAAACGCACGGGATGCCATCTCTGATGTGGGCAGAATCACCATTGAAACCCATAACGTCCGTTTTGATGAAGCGTATTGTGCAAATCATGCCGGATTTGTTCCGGGGGAATACGTCCTTCTGGCCGTCAGCGATGACGGACGCGGCATGGACAAGGAAACGCTGGACAAGATTTTCGAACCTTTTTACACGACCAAAGAGATCGGTAAAGGTACCGGGCTCGGCCTGTCGGTGATCTATGGCATTATCAAGCAAAACAAAGGATTCATCAATGTTTACAGTGAACCTGAAAAAGGAACCACCTTCCAGCTTTATTTCTCGCGTCATGCCGATGATGCCAGCCCGATTGAAACGGTTGGGGTTGGTCCTGAAAAAACTCCGGTCGGATCGGGTGAAACCGTGATGATTGTCGAAGATGAAGCCTCCATTTTAAAACTTGCTAAAAGAATCCTCATCCCTTTAACGTACAACGTTCTTACTGCGACATCTCCCAATGAGGCGTTGGTATTGGCAAAAGAACATGGCGGCGATATTCATCTGCTGATCGCCGACGTGGTCTTGCCGGGGATGAACGGCCGGGATCTGGCCGAAAAACTCCAGGCGGAATATCCTAAACTGAAGGTTCTCTTCATGTCGGGATATACCTCTGATGTCATTGTTCACCACGGCGTTCTGGATGCAGATGTTCAATTCATTCAAAAACCTTTTTCCAAAACAAATTTTGCGATCAAGGTGAGAAAGGCTTTAAACAATGAATGAAATGAACCTGAAACAGATTGCAACCGCCATGCAGGAAGCAGATGTCAGGGCTGTGGGCCCTGATGCCTATCTAAAAAACATGCATGCATTTACCGTATCCGGCTGTGTATCAGGGGAACTGACTTGAACAGGGATCAAATCCGCCACATCTATATGACCGGGGCTGGTGGGGTGGCCATGGCCGATGAGGTGAAAAACCGATGGGCTCCCGGATTCATGACGGAGTGGTGGTCGTCAAATACGGGCAAGTATTGTACTGAGTCTCTGCCGGATGATGGGGGCCGCCGCCCGGAGCCGGTTATCATTTTTTTTCGATCATTTCAGTTTAGAGGAAAATGGCAGGCCACAAATTTTCCCGTATGGATTTCATGAAGTTCCGGGGCTTGCTTTTTGCACAGAGGGCGGGCATATTTGCACCGGTTCTCAAAAGAGCATCCCTGAGGAAGATCAAAGGGACTGGGTATCTCACCTTCAATGGCAGAGATAACTTTTTTTGCACCGGGATCCGCCACAAATACACTGTCCATGAGAATTTTGTATAAGGGTGGGCCGGCTGCTGCCGTGACAGGTCTGCCTGGGTGATTTCCACAATTTGCCCCAGGTACATGACCATGATTCTCTGACAGAAATAATCCACCAGGGCCAGGTCGTGAGAAATGAACAGATAAGTCATGTTGAACTGTTCCCCAGCTCCTGAAGCAGAAGGATAATCTGTGCCTGGACAGAGACATCCAGGGCCGCAGTGGGTTCGTCCAGTATCATGAATTCAGGTACCGGCGCCAGGGCCCTGGCAATGACCGCACGCTGTTTTTGACCGCCGGACAACTGGTGAGGATAGGCCCGACAGTGCTCAGATTTCAGACCCACCATGTTGAGAAGCTCATGTATCCTCTCGCTTATCTGTTTTCCGGGGAGGTTTTTTTTTTGAATTTTATACACTTCTTCAAGGCTCCGGTAGATAGAATTTCTTGGATCCAAAGAGGAATGGGGGTCCTGAAACACCATCTGCATCCTTGCCCGTAATTCCCGCAGCTGCTTTTTCCCCAAGCGGTTTATGTCCTGGCCGTCGAAGAGGATGTGCCCGCTTGTGGGCCGGATCAGGCTTAACACCAGCCTGGCAAGGGTCGATTTGCCGCATCCGGATTCCCCAACGACTCCTAAGGTTTCCCCTTTTGAGATGGAAAAACTGACATCATTTACCGCTTTGATCTTACCGATTCTGCGCTGGAGCAGCCCACCGGTCAGGTAAAAAAATCTGGATAGATGCTGAACATCAACCAAGAGGGTCATCGTCTTTTCTCCAATCAGGGCTGAACATGTGGCATTTCACCTGGGTCCCCTTAAATGTCCGGATAGTTTCAGGGCTGTGTCTCACACAGACCGGCTTTGCATGGGAGCACCGGGGATGATAGCGGCATCCTTTGGGAAAAGTTCTGACGCTCGGCACATTACCCGGGATCGCACTCAAGGTCTTTTCCGCCATGCCAAATGTAGGAATGCACCCCAGCAGCGACAGTGTATATGGATGGCCAGGATTTGTGAACACTGTTGCAACATCACCTTTTTCCACCACGGTGCCGGCATACATGACAACCACCTTGTCACATAAATGTGCAATCACCCCAAGATCATGGGTAATCATGATCAGGCCCACATGCCGATCCCGGGTGGTTTTTTTGAACAGCTCGATAATCTGGGCCTGTACAGTCACATCCAGGGCGGTGGTGGGTTCATCAGCGATCAACAGCTGCGGATCTGCACACAATCCCATGGCAATAACAATCCGCTGCTTCAATCCACCGGATAACTGGTGTGGATATTGCGAAAACACCTTTTCGGAATTGGCGATCCCCAGCGAAGTCATCACCGCCTTCGCCCTTTTGCCGCATCTGACCGGGAGATGTTCAGGTGAAGCCTGAGACCTTCCACAATCTGGCTCCCCACCCTGTAAACAGGGTCCAAAGAGGTCATGGGATTCTGGGAAATCAATGAAATCCGGTTTCCCCGAATTTTTTGATATTCAGATTCAGACAGTGACAGCAGATCAACATCCTTGAGAAGAATCCGTCCCTGAGACACCCTGCCGTCAAGAAACGGGAGCAGGCCCATGATGGCCTGGGCTGTGACGGATTTTCCCGAACCTGTCTCTCCTACAAGTCCTAATATTTCCCCGTCATCAAGATCAAAACCGATACCGTTCAGCGGCTCCACACATCCGTCCCGGGTTTTGAATTCCACGCTGAGATTTTCAATGGAAAGCAGTGTCATTTAAGGGTATCCTCCCGGATATCCATGATATCCACCAGCACATCTCCGAAGAGATTGAAGCCGAATACCGTGACCATCATGGCAAGGCCCGGAAAGATGATCACCCAGGGGGAGATGAACAGATAAGCTGTGCCGTTGCTCATCATGGCCCCCCAGCTGGGGGTGGGCGGCTGCGCACCCATGCCCAGAAACCCTAAGGTGGCTTCCAGCACAATGGCCTGTCCGATACCGATGGTGGCGGCCACAATAACCGGTGCAATGGCATTGGGAAACAGGTGTTTGAACAAAATGGTAAAGTCGGTCGCTCCCAGGGATCTGGTCGCTTCCACATAAATTTCGTTTTTCAGCATCAGGATCTGCCCTCTGATCAGCCGGGCGTATTGGGCCCAGTAGGTCAGTGCAATGGCGATGATCACACACTCGACCCCGGCACCCACCACGGCCACCAGCAGAAGTGCCACCAGAATTTCGGGCAGGGACCAAGTCAGGTCCGTTATCAATGAAAGTGTCCTGTCCAGCACGCCCCCGTAATATCCGGCAATGGCTCCCAGCAGAGATCCTAACAACACGGACAAGCCCACCGAAACCACCCCGACATAGACCGATATTCTGGACCCGTGGAGAATGCGGCTGAACACGTCCCGGCCGAATTCATCCGTACCCATGAGGTGATCGGCTGATGGCGGACTGTTCATCATGGTCAGGTCCTGTTCTTTGTAAGAATAGGGCGCGATCAGATCCGCTGTAAGGGCCACCAGGATAAGACCGGAAATGATAAATGCCCCCAGCAACCCCGCTTTGTTCGTCTTTATTTTTTTCACACGTCTTATCCACCGGTTGGCAGGTGGAATGATCGATTCTTTTTCCTGATGGGCTTCCATAATCGCTCGCTGTGAATATATTCTCGGGTTAGTCAAGACAAAGGCGGCAAATTTTTCATTGGTGCTGGTCTCTTACCCGGGGATCAGTAACCGCGTAAAGGACATCGGCCAGAAAGGTGCCCAGCACGATACCCATGGCCAGCAGCAGCATGGACCCCTGGATCACCGGGTAATCCCGTCTGAAAAGACCGGTGATCAACATCTGGCCAAGCCCTGGACGCGCGAATACGATTTCCACGGTCACCGTTCCTCCCAAAACCCATCCGATCCTGAGGCCCAAGATGGTGATGACCGGTATCAGAGCATTTCTTAATATGTGTTTCAACAGGATTGCTTTTTTCCCCAACCCTTTGGCATGGAGCATCACGATAAAATCTTTGGATGCCACCTCAAGCATCGATACCCGGGTAATGCGTGCGATCAGGCCGGCACCGCCCAATCCCACCGTGATCGCCGGAAGTATCAGGGAAATCAAGGTGCCAGATCCTGAAACCGGCAGCAGATTCAACCACACGGCAAAAATCAGGATAAGAATCAATCCCAGCCAGAAAGCCGGGATGGTGACCCCGAACAATGCCACCACCATTGCCGCATGATCAATCCAGGTATCTTTTGCCGCTGCTGACAAAATACCCATGGAAACCCCCAGAACAAAGGACAGGGCGATAGCAGTAAGCCCCAGTGAGAGACTGTAAGGCAGGTGGTGGCGTAGCAGTTCGGTCACCGGCCGTTTTTCGATGATGGAGGTGCCCAGGTCCCCTTTGAACAGGTTGGCCAGCCAGATACCATATTGAACGGAAGCGGTTATCCAGATGATATTTATCGATCAGTTTCTGCTCATGGGCCTTGGTCATTCCCGGGCCGATCAGATTGTCTATGGGGGTTCCCGGCACAATATGGATCAGAGAAAAAATAATGACCGACAGAACAAAAAAGATCGGAATCATCAATAACAGACGGCGAAAAACAAATTGCCACATGGGTATTTTTTTCTCCGGATAAAATATGGGTTTTTTCCTTCCGGTCCGTTACAGGCCGGAAGGAAATGGATCGTGCGGTTATTGGATATCCCAGTCCAGAATGCCGATGTCCATGAATTTTCTGGCCATCCTCTTTTCCGGCAATACGACGCGCTTGCCAATGCCAAACACTGTATCCGGCTGATAAAAAGGAGTCCAGACATACCGGTTCAACAGATATATATGATAGGCCTTAAAATTTGCCACCCGTTCCTGCTGGGTACGGGACCGGGTCATGGCTTTATGCATAAGATAGTCGGATTCATTGTCATGCCACATGGCTGCATTGGGATATCCCATGCGTTTGGAGTTTAAAACCACTCGAGGATATCTGCATTTTCCCATTCATAGGACCGGACAGCCAGCTGGTGCTCTCCTTTTTTGTAATGCGCCCTGATGGAACTGGGGTCCATCAGGGTAATCTTTGCCTCGACACCGGCTTCTGCCAGCTGAGCCTGGATCACCTCTGCTGACCGGCGGTAGGAGGATTCATTTTTCGCCAACAGTGTCAACACCAGTTATTGCCGTCCTTATCCTCCCGAATCCCGTCAGGTCCGATTTTCCAGCCTGCCTGCTCAAATGCGGCCTTAGATGCCTCCGGGTCGAAACGGATCTCGTTTTCTTTTCCTACACGGCTTGCAGGAAGCGTGTCCAACAGGTACGTATAGGCTGGTTTGCCGGCACCGGCAAATACGTTTTTGGTGATGCTTTCCTGGTTTATGGCCAGAGCGATTCCCTTTCTGACCAGTTCATTGTCCAGGGGGGAAGACTGGGTGTTCATGACCATATGAAACAGATCCGTACCAGGCATCCGGATTATTTTCAGCCCCGGATCTTCTTCAATCTTGCTGATGAACATAGAGGGAACACTGAAAACGACATCCACCTTTCCCGTTTTCAATTCCAGGAATCGGGTGGATTCCTCTTTGGTGTCCTTGTAGACGATTTTATCGATACGGGCCGGTCCTTTGTTTTGGACCAGGCTCGGCCCCCAGGTGTAATCCGGGTTTTTGACCAGGACCAGTTCGTTTCCGGGAGACCAGGATTCAAATTTGTACGGCCCGGATCCGACAATCTGTTTGATGCCGAAGGTGTCACCATATTTTTTATAGGCTACCATGCTCGGAACCGTCATGAACGGCTGGGCCATATTGAAGAGCATATTGGGTTCCGGGTATTTGAGTATCATTCTCACCGAATACGGACCAGTGACCTCCACCGTATCGATAGATCCGACCATATAGGCGGATGGGCCGGTTTCCATTTCCTTGAGGAACCATTTTACCACTTCCGCATTAAAAGGAGATCCGTCATGGAACGTCACACCCTGCTGCAAACTCAAATCCCAGATAAGTCCATCATCACTGATATCCCAGGATGCAATCAGTGCCGGATAAAAATTGCCGTCCGCACCCCATTCAATGAGCTTGTCATAAATCAGGTTCATGGCTTCATGGCTCAATTCCACTTTAATGGGGTTGAAGGTCGTCACCCCCAGTTCATTGGGGTCTCCTGAAGCGTAAAGCACTTTTTCCGCAACTGCCTGAACAGGTGCCAGAAAAATGCATGCTGCCAGGAGCATGATACATACCTGACTGGTTGCCTTTTTCATTTGACTTCTCCTTTTTGGTTCGTTACCTGTTAAAAAGTAGTGCTGCCGATATTCGATTCGTCCTCCCTCCGGTGAATGCCTGCCTATACCTCTCTTGAAAGCCGTTTTCCGGGAAGGGCATCTGTTGGTTCACCGTTCAGCAGCACAGGTCTGCCGTTTACCATCACATGAACAATTCCCACAGGAAAACGATGGGAATCGGTAAACGAGGCCTTATCCGCCACCGTATCCGGGTCGAACAAGACCAGGTCCGCTGCCATCCCCTTCTTGATTCGGCCCCGGTGTTTCAATCCAAGTTTTTTGCCGGCAGGCCAGTCATTTTGTGCACTGCCTTTTCCAAAGAGATGATCTTTTTTTCACGGACATAGGTCCCCAGTATCCTGGGAAATGTTCCGTAAAATCGCGGATGTACCAATGACTGCCCGGCAGGCCCCCCGGGGGAAGCCGCACATCCGTCAGAACCGATCATACCGGCGGGATCTTTTAAAATGGTGATCAGGTCTGCTTCAGACATGGCAAAAACGATCATGCCAAGCCCCCCCTTTTCCTGGCAAAACACCTGAAAAACCGCTTCCAGCGGGTCAAGGCCCAGGGTCGATGAGAGATCCTCCACGCTCAGACCATTGTACCCCCTGTTTTCCGACCGTGTGTATCCCGTTATCTGGATCCTGTCCCAGTCCAGATCCTGCATGGGATATTCCCAGGTATGGGACAGATGGGTCATGTCTGCGATAATCTTATTTCTGGCAGTGGGATCAGACAGAAGCGCCATCATGCTCGATGACCCGGTTTCCTTTGCCCAGACAGGGAAAAGTTCCAGCAGGCTGGTTCCATAGGCAGTATACGGATACTGGTCGAAATCGACCTGTATCCCCTTCTGCCTTGCCCGATCAATGGTTTCAAGCAATAAAGCACTCTTTCCCCACATGGCCGGGGTTTCGCATTTCAAATGGGATACCTGAAGTGACACCCCGGATTTCCGGGCCACAGACAGGGCTTCTTCCACCGCATCGAACAGATATCTTCCTTCACTGCGCATGTGGGTGGCATAGATACCGCCGTAAGCCTTGACAACGGTGGCAAGCTCTGCCAGTTCTTCTGTCCGTGCAAACGCGCCTGGATGGTAAATCAGTCCGGAAGACAATCCGAAAATGCCATTTTCAAGCTCCTTTTCAAGCAGGCGTACCATCTGATGCATTTCCTGAGGATCAGGCGGTCCGCTCCGGTAGCCCATGACATTGGCCCGCAGTGTGGAATGTCCTACCAGCGGTACCATGTTGACAGCCGTACCTCTATCTGACAGATGATCGTAAAAATCATCCAGAGTTTCCCATTTCCAGTCTTCCGGAGTCAGCCATTTTTTGTATAACCGGCCAAGATCGGTCATGTATTCCATGACTGCTTTTTGTCCGAAAGGGGTCACCGGTCCTGGAGATCCTCCGCAGTTGCCCGTGACCTCCGTGGTGATCCCCTGGCGTATCCGGCTGTCCGCATGCGGTTCCAGCAGCAGGGTGAAATCCGAATGGGTGTGCATGTCGATAAACCCCGGGCAGGCAACCAGACCGGTGGCATCGATGGTTTTCCGGCAGGGCATTTCCAGGTTCGGTGCAATGTCGGTGATGACCCCTCCCAAAACAGCAAGATTTGCTTCAAATGACGGGCTGCCGGTGCCGTCAATGATTCTGGCATTGGTGATCATCAGATCCTGCATGGGGATTTCCTTTTCAGTTGTGATATTTCCGGGCTGTGGTATCCGGCAGTTGATCATGGTGATGAATAAACTGCCGGATGGCGGACATCAGTTTTTCCATGGGCTCCTCTAGAGGACAGACGACCGGAATGCCGGTTTTTTCTTCAAGGGCACTGCTAAAGGCTGCCAGATCTCCTCTGGTGCCGCCCGTACCGTTGAGGGTGACGGCAATCACCCGGGTACCGTACATTTCGATGAGTTTGATTTCGCTGTCGATATCCGGCAATATACACCCGAGTGATTCCGTTCCGTCAAAATATTTTCTGAAAGGGGTATGCTGCAAAACCACTCCCTTAATATTTCCTGATACAATCAACTCGGCCCCGCAGGACCCAAAGGGTTTCTCATGCCGGACTGTCCTTCAATCACCATAAGATCCGGGCAGGCTTCCTGTTCACAGCTGACAATGGCTGCTTCCACCTCGCCGCTGACAAAATCGTTAATGGTGGTGTCCAGAATGAATCCAAAGGCATTCCCCTGGAGCCATCCGGTCTGGCCGGTATAAATCATCTCGGCAGCCATACCTGTCTGACGGCAGGTATCCACAATCATGCGGGAAGTGGTGCGTTTTCCCAGGGCACAATCGGTTCCAAGTATAGCCAGCCGGGGAACCTTCATATCAAATATGCGGCCTGACCAGAAATGCAGCTGATCATAGGGTTTGTGCTTTCGAATATCGATAATTCTAACATGATTTTTTTCTGCGGCATGTTTAAAGGACGGTATGTCTCCCAGCAGCATATGCATACCGTTCACGATGGAAATTTTCCGGTTGATGATGCTGTGGATCAGATCCTGCCACTGATTGTCCAACCGGCCGCCGCTCAAGGCGACCCCGATAATGGCATAATCCGGCTTAGTGCCATTGGCTGCCAGACAACTGCTCATGTCTGAAAAACAGGAATGTTCCGACAGATGCCGTCCAGAATGTCGCCGGCATCCCTGCCGGCATGGTTTTGATCGATCACCCCTTTGATATCGAAACGTTCGGTGCCGCGGACCAGGCCATGGGCAGTCTTGGCATCTGCAGTGTCCAGTAGTCCATTGGTCAAAATGACAGCTGATCCGGCTGTACGGAAACGTTGCCGGGACCAGCGCTGTGTGGCAGGAACTGATTTTTTTTTATAGGCATTCATCAGGTGAATTCCACTCCCAATCCAGGTTTATCAAGGGTTCTGAGCCATCCGTTTTCCAACATGAACCCCCCGGTCACAATATCTTGTGCCAGGTCCAGGCTCCCGTCCAGGTCCAGATATTGTGTGGCAGGAGCGGCCAAAGCCGCATGGAGTGCCCCGGAGATGCTGACGATGCTTTCATCCATGCACCCCCACATCAGATCGATCCCCGCATGATGTGCCATGCCGGCAATTTCCAGTCCAGGTGCCACACCGCCGCATTTCATCAATTTTATGTTGAAAATGCCAAACGGCCTGGGTGGATGAAAAAGATTCAAACAAGATTTAGGGGACAGCAAGGTTTCGTCTGCCGCCGACAGAGTTCGAACAGGTTCAGGCATCTGCCGCATTTTTTCCACATCCGCGGCTTTGAGCGGCTGTTCGATAAACTCCACCATGCCTGACGTGTCGTGGTAAAACCGGCTGAGGGCCTCCTGATCATATCCCTGGTTGGCATCCACCCGTATGCGGATATCGGATGAGAACGTTTCATGAAGGCGGCGAACCTTTTCTATGTCTTCATCCACTGATCGCCCGGTCTTGATTTTTAAAATGGAAAATCCGTTTGCCAGGTATTCCCGGGCTTCTTCCAGGGTTTCTTGAACCGGCTTGATGCCGATGGTGATGGAGGTGGGCAACCGGGTGTGCACCCGACCGAGGATATCCACCAGAGGCATATCCATCCCTTTGGCAACCAAGTCATGAAGGGCAATATCTGCAGCTGCCATAGCCGCTGGGGTATGGCTGAGAATCGTGCCCATTTCCCAAAGCATTGATCGGCAAAAACGAATATCCTTATTCAAAAAAATGGATTCCAAATTCTCCACCAGTGCAGCTTCACCGGCAGCTATGGTCTCGCCGGTGACCTCTTCAGCAGGGGATCCCGCCCCGATGCCGGTGAGTCCATTGTCGGCATCTATACGAACAAACAGATTTTCGACACAATCAATGGTTTCATAGGCAATGGCATAGGGCCGTGTCAGGTTCAGGTTTTCTTTCCATACAGTGATTTTTTTTATTTTCATGAATGTTCTCTTTTTGTCAGGTTATTCAGGCATCCATCCACTGATGCGTGGCGGCAGCACAGTCCATTTCCTCCGGGTGTTCGTCACCATAAATGATTCCGCATGGCTGACACCGTCCAGTTGGCTCATCTGTTCTTCGTAAAACGTGAACATCCATTCAATCCCATGGGTTACAATCACTTCAGCGAAAATATCGTATCGCCCGGTCACGGCAACCGCCCAATGAACATTCTCAAACTCCATCAATTGATCAATCACCTGCCCCATTTTTCCATTTTCATCCACCCGGATGGCAATAATGGCAACCAGGGTATCTTTGACTTTGAATGTATCAATCATGCCGGCCACCTTGAGGATGCCTCTCTTGATAAGGGCGCCCAACCGGGTGTGAACAGTGGGGGCTGACACATTCAGCCGTTTTGCGATCTCCCTGGCTGGCATCCGGCCATCTTCGGAAAGCAGACTGATTAACTGTCTGTCCACGAGATCAATCTGTTTATTCTCCATATAACCTTTATTTTATATAATAATTTTTAGGATAAAATTGATAATATAGAAATATATAGGATAAAAATTTTATATTTGTCAAGTAAAAATTTCAGCTACAAAATCCATGCAGTCCAGATAGGCGTGCCGGCTTTTTTGCGAAATTTTCAGTTCAGGGTAATCCGGCAGTAACCATCGAAGCGATAAGAAAGACGGTGTATCCGGCATAGACTGCCAAAAGGACCGCCCCTTCAAACCGGTTGATACGGCCCTGCCGGCCCCGGAACCCGTATCCTATCATGAAAAGGGACAGGGTCAGCCCTCCCATCACCGCCGTATCCCGGAACAGGATGGCCGGTTCCACTGCAATGGGCCGGATGATTCCGGCAACTCCCACCACGGCCAGAGTATTGAACAGATTAGATCCCAGGATATTACCCAGGGCGATGTCATGTTCGTTTCGGCGGGCTGCCATCACAGACGAGGCCAGCTCCGGCAAAGAAGTCCCCATCGCGACAATGGTCAACCCGATGATCATATCACTGACATGGAAAATCATTGCCAGCTCCACCGCTCCCCATACCAGAACCCGGGAACTGAGGACCAACAGCACCAGGCCCAGGACCAGCTTGAAAACCGACCGTTTAACCGGGAGAACCGGCTCCGCTGCCCGGACTTCCATCTGGTCGGCCAGAGCATCGGCCTTTTGACGGATTCCCTGTACGATAGTCCAGGCTAACAGGCCGGCGAACGACACCAGCAGGATTATGGCATCGGTCAGAGAAACCCACAGGTCTGAAAGCAGCCATACCGATCCTGCGGTCACCAGTGACAGAATCGGAAGTTCCTTTTTCAATACTGCGGAATGGACCATGATCGGACTGATCAATGCGGTCACTCCCAGAATCAGGGCGATGTTGACGATGTTGGACCCATAGGCGTTTCCCAGGGCAATACCCGGGCTACCCTGGACTGCCGCCAGGGCCGATACCAGCATTTCCGGGGCGGAAGTGCCGAACCCCACAATCACCATGCCGATCAACAGCGGTGGCATGCCAAAATATCCGGCCGTGGCAGAGGCTCCTTCCACGAACCAGTCTGCGCTCCATACAAGGAGAATCAAGCCTGAAACCACTGCCACAGCCGCCATGCCCATCTGAAAACACCTTTCCCATTTTTCCGGCAGACTGGCACAAAACAGATTAACAATCAAGATTCCGGCCGGTTTTTATACAGCCTGTCTTGCATTCCGCGCACAATAACGGTCTCTGGAAGATAGCAACGGCTGCATCCCATCCCATTGACCCTTGTGATGACAAGGCCTTTGCCGTTTTTATTTGCCGTATGACGGATCTATGCTACGGTTTCGGTGAAGGTTACTCTATCGGTGATCCGGTCTTCCGGAGCCAAACGGGTAAGCTTGACCATTTCAAAGCCTGTGACTTTGATGAACACATTGCCCGACAAATCTGTCAAAAAAAGATCATACGTGTTGGTTTCCTCTCCGGATGCCTTTTTCCGGGTAATGCACAGATAGTCCGTGCATTTTTCCACCGGTTTGAAAAAGGTCATGGACGCGATGCGGAAAGGCAGCACGGTCCGGGAGGTGGTGAGAAACTCCAGCAGTCCGCCGGTCTGAAACATGGCATCCACCAGTACCGGGGCCGCCTGGAATTCCGGATCAGTCACATCCTTGAAGAACGGCGCATCCGACCGGTCCGACACCGTGGTGACCAGGGTCTTTCCGTCAAAGGAACTGATGTCCGTGATGGTGCCGAACAGCCCGAACATGAACAAGCGCCTGGGATGATACACCAGGTCCTCCAGGCTCCCTTCCCAGGACACCGGAGAAAATTCCGGCAGATCCGTGGTTTCCGGAGCCGGTCTCTTTTTTGCCAGAACGAAATTCCCCTGGTAATGCAGTTTGGGATCGCCCATGACCCGGCCTTTGGGATTTTTGAATACCGAGGTGATCTCACAGGCAACTTTGCCAGGCGACTGACGGGTTCCGGAGATGATGATCTCTTTGGGCCGGCCCTTGAGAAGCTTGATGCCGTAGGGAATGGCAAACTCAGACACTCCGGTGATTACGGAACCGTCCCCGGCCAGGGCCGCGGCCGCTTCCGCCATGGTCTCAATGCCGGTAGAACCTAAAAACAACGGCACATCTCCCATGGTATGGTCATGAAGAAACACATCATGATCCAGGTCCAGAACCCGGGTCCAGACAGCGGTATCTTCCTGTTTATGGGTCAGGTTTCCCAAAAACGGGAACGCCAGCGCCGGTGGGGTGCCCAAAAGACCGTCGATATCAAAGTCATAGTCCAGGCCGGAAAACACCATCTCCGACTCGGAGGCATCCAGCAGGTCGGCCATGAAAAATTTCACGCCCTGGTCCAGGGGCAGAAACTGAATGCCCCGGTCTTCCAGCACCTTCTTCACCGTAGTTGGTGGCCATGCCCACCCCGCCCCAGGCGGTCCAGGCATACACCTTATAGGTGCGCTCCGGGTGCTGCTGTCTTTCTCTGAACAGTGCCTTGCCCAGGAAATCGTTGGCAGCCGTGTAATCCACCTGTCCCTGGTTGCCGAACCGGGCCGTGACCGACGAAAAAGTGAACATGTACCGGTAGTCCCGGTCCTCTGCTGCGGCCAGCAGGTTCCGCAGCCCCTTAACTTTGACATCCATCACCAGTTCAAACGCTTTGCGCTCTTTTTTGGGATGAACTGGCTCATCTCCATACCTGCGGCGTGAAAAATCCCGTCAATGCGGTCACATCGATCCACCGCTGCCTTCACCGCCTCAAAATCGGTGACATCCGTGCAGAGATATTCCACGGAAACGCCTTGCGATTTGAGATGTTCGATATTGGCAATGGACTGCCTGACCCGCACAAGACGGTCCAGGGCCTGTTTCACCACCACCGGCTTTTCCCCGGGCATCTGGCTGCGCAACAGCGCCATCAGGTCAGCTTCTTTGGTATCCAGTTTCAACAGTTCCGGATCCGTGGAATAGATATCATTGATATCCAGGATCACCAGGTTGACCCGGTAATCCGCCACCACCTGTTTGAGGATCTCATAGGTGATACCCCCGGCCCCGCCGGTCACCAGCAGGGTATCCCCGTCCGATACAATGGGCTGGTCTTTTTGTGCGGTTTCCGGGTGCATGGACAGCGCATACCGTTTCTTGTTTTTATATCCCATCTCGCACCGGGGATCGTCGGACAACAGTTCCCCCAGAAACAGGTCCGCGATCCGATCCAGGCTCTTTTTGGGCTGTTTGTAGGAAAAATCCACCACCTTGACCCGGGTGGCTTCCAGTTCTTTGTTGACGGTCTTGAGCAGGCCGCCCAGCCCGGCAAAAAGCGGATGGATCTCACCGCAGTCTGCCATATAGGGGAAAACCACTGAATCAAAGGTAAGGGTGCCGATCAGGGTGTCCGGACGGTCCAGTTGGTCATACAGGGTTTTGAGCAGCACAAACATGGACTTCACCGTGGTGTTCACATCCTGATCTGAAGCGAACGTGCGATTTTTCCGTTCAAAATACGCATCCAGGCCGGCCAGGTGGATCACTCCCGTGATCCCGGGCTTGCTTTCAGCAAATGCTTCAATAGCCTCCTGAAGTCTGTCTAGATCCGACAGATCGGCGATTACATCCGCATTTTCAGTGCCCAGAGTGACGACCGCACCGCCCTGTTTCTGAATCCGTTCGATCACAGCCTGAGCAAACCCGTGGGAATCCAGGGAGACCAGAAGCCGCTGTCCGGTAAAATCCGGCCGTCCGGATCCCGGCATGTCCACCTCGTCCACCCGCACCACCAGGCGCTTAATGGGAGAGGCCGGGTCCGGGAACCGGTCATCTGCAATATTCAGGACCTCTTGCTTTGCCGTATTCAGGATCAGGGTGCCCGCCCCCCCATGTGCATCCGGTCCGTCCCCTTCATTGGTCCGATCCTGGCTCGCCGATCCGGTAGCGGGATAGGTTCTTCCGCCGGTACCGGTGCCGCCGGCACCTGTGTCTGGATATAGGCGGCCAGTTTTTCTATGGTGTTCAGATCTCTGAGCCGCAGGTCATCGGGCACGGCAAATCCGAATTTTGAGGCCACCTTGCCGAAGATCTCCACCTGTTTGACCGTGTCGATCCCCAGGTCCGCCTCCAGGTCCAGGTCTTCCGCAAGCATGTCCGGGGCATATCCGGTCTGGATGGCGATTACCTCTTTCACCACAGCGGTAGTGTCACTGTCCCTGCCGCCGGGCCGGGTTACAATCCGTTCCCCGGAATCCATGGTGTGGGCCGGGGCCAATACCGGGGATTCCACTGCCCCCCCCGAAGCATCCGGCCCGGCGGCAGCCGGTGCCGGCTGGACAACGGTCCCGGCAACCGTCGTTTCTGGGGCCGGTCCAGCCGCACGGGAGCTGACATAATCTGCCAGTTTCGCGATGGTGTTCAGGTCCCGAAGCCGCAGATCGTCCGGCACGGAAAACCCGAAATGGGAGGCTACTTTGCCAAAGATCTCCACCTGTTTGACCGTGTCGATCCCCAGGTCCGCCTCCAGGTCCAGATCTTCTTCCAGCATGTCCGGGGTATACCCGGTCTGTGTCGCAATCACCTCCTTGACTTTGGCAGTCACCTGATTTGCGGCTGCCCTGCCGGTCACCACCCGTTCACCCGAATCCATGGTATGGGCCGGGGCCGGAGACGAAGCAGCCGGCATTTGGGGCGAAGGCCGGGCTGAAGCCAAAGATTCCGGGATTGCCCCGGACGAAGCCGATGCGGGGTTGCGGGCCCCTGTCCGGACCGCCACATAATCCGCCAGTTTGGCAATGGTGTTCAGGTCCCGAAGCCGCAGATCGTCCGGCACTGGGAATCCGAAATCCGCGGCGATTTTGCCGAAGATCTCCACCTGTTTGACCGTGTCGATCCCCAGATCCGCTTCCAGATCCAGATCGTCTTCCAGCATGTCCGGGGTATACCCGGTCTGGGTTGCAATCACCTCTTTGATTTTTCAGCGGTCCGCCCTTTGTCCGGACCAGAAACCGGGACTTCAGAAGTGACTGAAGTGGCGGGAGCCGGGACCGTCTGAATGGGGGACACCGGTTTTGCAGGTGCTTCTTTGGTCGCTGCCGGCCGGACCGCAGGGGCCTGGGATGACGTGTCCGTCAGTGCTGAGGGAGCTTCCGGATCACCGGCCACCACACACAGGGTGTTGTCAATAATTTTGAGTTCCGGTTTCTGAACCCCGGAAACCTTTCTCAGCCAACGGTGATAGGCCAGGTTGCCTTCCACCTGGTTCTCCTGAACCCGTTTCACAAACATGAACGCAAAATGGGACCCAAAACCGGCGGACAGGTGCAGGCCGTATTCACTGTCAATGTTTTCCTGGCCGGAAAAGTTAAGCTTTTGAAAATGGGCCGGGACTTTGGTCAGATTGGCGATGGGTGGGGCCTTGCGCTGCTGCAGAGCCTTAACCAAAACCACGTCCTCAATGGCAGCGCCTAAAGTATGGCCGGTGAATCCCTTGGTGTTGGAAATGCAGATCTCATTGAGATGCCCCGCAAACGTGGTTTCAAGGGCTGTCACCTCGCATCGGCACTGCCGCCTCTTGCCGGGGTATAGGTCTCATGAGACATGAACAGGAGCTTGCCGGCATATTCCTGTTTTTTCAGTCCGGTGCGCTTTTCCACTTTACGGATGAACTTGGTCATTTCCCGGGCCATATGGGGCACATCAATGTTGTAGGTATGATAAGCCGAGTTGGCGATGTGGGTGCCCAGGATCTCGCACTGGCCGTTCATACCCCGTTTCGCCACTTCAGTTTCATCCTCGATCACCAGCCCACGGCCCCGGCCCCCAGGATGGTGCCGTTTCGGTCTTCGTCAAAGGGCTTGGCCGCCTCAGACACCCGCTTTTAATGGTGGCGGCGCCCAGAGCCAGGAATCCGGACCCCACCCACTGGCCCTGCCGGGGCGAAGTGGCGTTTTCGCCACCCACCACCAAACCCGTTTGCATCGGCCGGTGCGGATCCAATCCTCGGCAATGCCGATGGCCAGGGTGGTGGAGGCACAGGCCGAAGACACCAGGGTGTTGGGACCCTTGGCCTTGATGATCTGGGCCAGGTGGGCCGATCCCAGAGGACAGGCATTGGCCAGAAAGTTCCGGTCAAAGGTATATGTTGAAAAATCCTTGCGTTTTCTGGCCTTGGATTTAAAAAACCATTCGGTAAGCTCTTCCTTGATGTCAAAGTCCTTGATGCGCTCCATCAGAAAATAGTAAATTTTCTCGAACTCTTCATGGGGACGTAGAAAAAACCGCTCATAATAGTATTTTTCCAGCTCGGCCATCAGGGTTTCGCTATTGGGCCACAGCGAGGTGATGATCACGCCGGTGTCTTCCTGCATCTCGGCCGGCAGGGCAAACCCGTCCGGCACCATGCTTCGGCCGCCCTTCATCTTCCTGTACTGCATGACCAAGGGAATATGGGCGTCCTTTAGGGCTTCAATGCCCGCGGCGATCCCCAGTGACATGGCCACGTCATACTGTTCCTTGATGCCGTATTCATCGGTGAGGTCGAAATATCCGAGCTGCCCGGCCAGGTGGATCACGTCCTCGGTTCGGGCGATCTGAACGAACCGGGCGTTACCGTCCGGCTGCTTGTACAGCTTGGTGATGTTCTTGTCCGCGATCTGCTCTTGGGCTTCCAGACTCAACGGCTCGATAAAATTCTCCCCGTTGAGAATGGCATCGAAATTGTCTTTGGCAAACACCCTCCGGCCTTTGCCGGGCAGGCCCACGGACACCCCGGAAATCAGGATACGTCCGGTGTTGAAATCAAACCGGTCCATGGCGTGGATGGCAGCTTCGCGTTTCTGCCGCTCAAACTCCTTGTACAGGATCTGTTCCAGCACCTCTTTGTTTTCTTCCTTGAACTGTTCAAAATCATGCGACAGGGTCATTTGCGGCAGAGTCTCCATGTCAGTGGGCTTTTGGGGTGATATCCCGTCACCGGCTTTTTGAGCCGGCACAGCAGGGACGGACGGAGGATGCACAAACAGGCTGTTGCAGTCAATCAGGTACCGCCTGCAGGTCTGGAATGCGTCAACTTCCCCCTGTCGGGCATCCACGGTCACGGCCGTGGCATATTCACCGATGTTGATATGTTTGAGCAGATTCACCAGCAGCCGGGAAGGGCCGATTTCGATGAAATGGGTCCGGCCGGACACGTAGACGTTTTCCACGGACCGGATGAACTCCACCGGAGACACGATCTGCCGGGCCAGCAGGTCCTTGACCTCTTTTTCACTTTCCGGATAAGGCTGTGCCAGGGTATTGGAGATGATCCGGCCGTACCGGGTCCGGTTGAAATTCAGAGTATCCAGATAGGCCCGCAGCTCGTCTGCGGCCTCCTGCAGCAGCGGTGTGTGAAATGCGCCGGTGAGATTGAGCTTTTTGTACGCCACGTCCTGCCCGGAGAGAAAGTCGCAGAACTTGTCAATGGCTTGCGCCTTGCCGGATACGGCCGTCTGTTTCTCACTGTTCTTGTTGGTGATATAAATATCGGCAATAAAAGACTGGCGCAGCAGGGATTCGGTCTCTTTTTCATTCTTAAACACCACCATGATTTTTCCGGGCTGTTTGAGAGTGCTCTCGTACATCAGGTCCGATCTTTTGATGATCAGCCCATGGCATCCTCAAATCCCAATATGCCCGAACAGAACAGTGCCGTGTATTCCCCCACGGAATGACCGATGAAATAGTCCGGTGCAAACCCTTCCTTTGCCAGGCGGGAACAGATGGCCGCCGAGGACAGGAACACAGCCGGCTGGGTATTCTGGGTGGAGTTCAGAGCCGGGTCATCCCCGAACATCAGGTCCAGGATGGAATACCCCCGGATTTTGAAAAAGATCTCATCTCCCTGGTCCAGAACCTTGCGGATATGGGAATCGGTCTCATACAGCTGTTTCATCATGCCCGGCCGCTGGGCTCCCTGGCCGGAAAGCAGGGCCACCATGCGCAGCTTTTGACCCCCGGGACCAGCGGAGTAAGCGGTGTCGCTCACCACCAGATCATCGCCGGACACCTGGCGGGATTCCGCTTCTATCACAGGTTCCTCCAAAGCCGGAGCGGTGTCTTTTGGCTCCAGAACCCGGGGCAGGGTCCCCATGATCAGGTGGGCGTGGTTGCCGCCGATGCCGTTGACATTGGAGGCAAACCGCAAAGGCTGCCCCGGTTTTCTGTCAACCGGGCTTGTGGCGGGGTTCAGCACCTTGCTGTGGTTCAACGTGGAATAGGCTTTGTCATAATTAAAATCCGGCAGGATTGTGCCCTTCTGGTTCATGAGCATGAGCTTGGCCAGAGCCACGGACGGGTTGGCCGCCTTGAAATACCCGAACTGGGGTTTGATATTGCCGCAGTGCATAGAATGCCTGAAGCTGGCCTGGATCACCTGCTGCTCGACCATGTCTCCGAACACATTGGAAAATGCGAACAGGTCCACATGATTGATCTCCGACTTTCGGATGCCCGAGCGCTGGTAAGCTTCGTTGATCACGGACTTGAAGGTATGTTCCGACGGGGCCAGCAGATGGTCCGGCACGGACGAGCGCACCGTGCAGTCATGGATCTCACCAAAAATCGTCATGCCGGCTTCCCTGGCTTTTTTCAGGGTGGTGAGCACGTGCACGGCCGCCCCTTCGCCCATGACATATCCCTCGGCCCGGCTGTCAAAGAAATACCCGTCGGTTCCGGACAAAAGTCCCAGGCGCTTGAACGCCATAAGCACGGCCGGATACAGGTTGCAGTCCACCCCGCCGGCCAGGACAAAGTCCAGATCCCTGTGCCTGAGCATCCGGGCCGCGTTCCGAATGGCGATGGTGGCCGAGGCACAGGAAGCGTCGATCACGTAGTTGGCACCGTTGAGTCCGAAATGGTTGGCAATGCGGCCGGAAATGATATTGGACAACAGTCCCGGGGTGGTGTCTTCGTTGTTTTCCGGAATGGTGCTCCGGATCACGCTCAGCAGTTCATCTGCCACAGCCTTTGCCCGGGATTTGTCCACCCCTTTAGCTTTGACCACGGCATTGGCGATAAACTGTTTTCTCACCCGGATGATGTTTTTGCTCTGGCGTTCTCCGGCAATGGTACCCAAGATTACCCCGGTTCTGACCGGGCCCCCGTCCACGGACAATAGGCCGGATCCGGACAGGGCCTGATCTGCGGCCTCCAGCCCAAAAATCTGGGCCCGCTCGATGGATTTCACCATGGTGGGAGGCATCCGGTACTTGAGATTGTTGAACGTGAAATCTTTGACCACCCCGGCCTTGACTCTGGGCAGATGATAAATGGAATCTTTGGGAAACGCGGCATACGCCTCGTTGTCAAAATGATCCTCTCCCAGATGGGACAGCTGTTTCTCCCCACTGCACAGTTTTTCCCAAAACGCGCCCGTATCTTTTGCTCCGGGCAGAAACACGCCCAGCCCGGCCACCACAATGCGGTCCTCATTGAAATCATGACCGGGATCGGAAAAAATCTCCCGGGCCAGCGGCTGGTAGGTGTTGGTCATCTCCTGCACCACCACATGGTAGTTGATGCCGCCGAACCCGTAGGACGAGACCGCAGCTCTGCGCACACCGTTTTCGGGACGCGGCCATTTGACAGGATCCTTGACGATGAACAGGGAAGAATCTTCCATGTCATGGTTTTTAGACAGGCTCTCAAACTGTCCGTTGGGAGGCAGTATCCCCTTGTTCACCGCCAACAGCGCCTTGATCAGCCCGGCGGCCCCGGCCGCCCCCAGCAGGTGCCCGATCTGGGACTTGATGGAGGAGACGCCGGCATGGCTGCGTTTGTACCAGGTATTCAGGGTCTCCAGCTCAGCCGCATCCCCGATGATGGTGGAGGTGCCGTGGGCTTCGATGAATCCGATATCTTCCGGAGTGATTTCCGGACGAGTATGGGCATAGCAGCGCTGCACACTCAAGACCTGACCTTTGGGATTGGGCGCGGCAATGGCTTTGCCCCGGCCGTCGGACGAGGCCCCGATCCCGTTGATCACACCGAATATTTTGTTGTTGTCCCGGATGGCGTCTTTCATGCGCTTGAGAACGAACACCACCGATCCTTCCCCCAGCACGAACCCGTCAGCCCGCTGATCGAACGGGTAGGAGCCTTTTTCCGACAGGGTGCCCATCTTGGCGAACCCGATAAAGGATTCCGGGGCCAGGTGGGTGTTGACCCCGCCCACGATCACCTGGTCATGTTCGCCGGACAAAAGCTCCCCTACACCGGCTTCCAGGGCCGTGATGGAAGAAGCACAGGCCGCATCCACGATATAGTTGGCCCCCTCACACCCAGATGCCGGGCGATGCGGGAAGCCTCGATGTTCAAAAGAATCCCGTGCACCGGATCATACCCTTTGTGTTCCCCTTCCAGATGCGTTTGAAGACTGTCCCTGACAGCGGCTTTCTCGTCATCTGACAGCGCGGCCCAGGCATCGGTCTTCTTCATCATGGACAGGATCTGGGGAAACCAGTACTTGAGCTGCAGCGTGTTGCCCAGCTCATTGGACAGGCAGGTAGCGATGATGACAGCCGTCCGTTTGGGATCTTCACAGACCAGCTGGTCATTGTCACCCAGAGTCCCGCGTTTTCAATCGCCTGATAAGCGGTCTGCAACACCATCTGCTGGCTGCGGGATAAGCGTTTCGCCTTGTCCGGGGCATATCCGAACCGCTCATGATCAAATTCAAACTCTTTTATAAATCCCGCCAGGGTGGTGTAGGTTCTGTCTTCGGCACTCCGGTCCGGGCTGTAATATAACGCTTTGTCAAACCGGTCTTCCGGCATGGGTTTAATGGTGTATTTTTTCCCCAGGATATTGTCCCACAGGACATCCGGATCGCTGGCATCCGGCAGGGTACACCCCATGCCCACCACCGCAATCTCGTCATTGATCCGGTTTTTCGGGCTGGTCAGGATTTCCAGCCGGTTCAAGTGATGAAACAGCCGGGATTTGCCGATAAAATAGGTGTCATGGATCTGCTGGATGGTGACGTCCTTTTTGAAAAACGCCAGACTGTCTCCGGTCAGAAAATTGCCTTTTTCCCGGTGCTCTTCATCCTTAAACCAGGTATAGTACTGTTCCCCTGGCCTCTTGAAATCCGGCAGAAACCCTTTGGCTCCGATGAGCAGGGATCCGATGTTTTTCTTTTCAAAAGCCCGTTTGCGCGCTTCCAGGCTGACCTTGTCCCGGATCATGGAGTCTTCCAGCTCCCGCATCATTTTGGCAAACTGCGTGGGTGCGGTGCGGGAGGCCAGGCCCAGGCTCTTGCCGATCACCACGGTCTCATCCTTTTCTATGAGAATCTCCTGGTACTGCTTTGTCATACTTTGGGTGTCCACGATCTCCCTGGAAAACAGGTAGGCTGTACCCACCTGCAATCCGATCCGAGCCCCTTGTTTGGCCAGAAACGAGGTCATGCCTGAAATGAAATACGAGGCAAAACAGGTGGAGATGCCGCCGGCAAAAACCAGCGACAATTTGGACAGATCATGGTTCCGGCTCACCAATGTTTCAATGGCCGCCTCCCACAGCACCAGGGATGACAAAAATCCCACATGCCCCCCGGCTTCCCCGCCCTCGAAAATAAACCGGACACATCCGCTTTTGATGGCATTCTCCATCATGGGCACCGAAGGGGTATGCAGATAGGTTTTCGTGCCAGATGCTTCCAGGTCCCGCACCTGGGAAGGGATTCCCCCGGCAAACAGGGCAAAGGGGATCTTGTATCTTTTCACCATATCCAGATGTTTATGCACCATGGGATTAAACGCCTCAATCCCCACCAGACCGGCCCCGCAGTTGGGAACTTTTTCAGATCCCTTTGACAGCATGGCATCGGCCAGGGATGCCGGCAAAGATCCCACTGCAAAAAATGGCAGCGCTCCGGCTTCCAGCACCCGGGCCGCAAATTCCGGGTTGTCGGAAATATTGGCCATGGGGCCTTGAATCAAGGGCAGTCGTGTGTTCTGGCTTTGGGCAAACGGCGAGTGTTCCCGCACCGGGTCGAATTCATCCACACAGTCCAGCGCCTGGCCCAGGGTAGCGAAAAACTGATGAATCATCTCAGACAATTTATGGGATTTTTTGGCCAGATGGCGGGCAAACAGACCGTCCTGGCCCATAAAGAAAAGAGACTGGATGAACGGGGCTTTTGAATCGTTCAAAGCAACAATCTGTGAGGCGATTTTTTCGTACAGCCGCTGTTCCCCATCGGGCTGGCCCCCCAGCACCACCGCTTCCTGTTTCAGGTCTTTGACCACTTTAGTGCCCAGCTTGGCAAACACCCGGAACACTTGTTTGTCCTGGATGCTGATCTCGGTGGAATCCCCTTCCTCCACCGCGGCCAGCAGATTCTTAAAGGCCGGAGACACCGGTGCCTCGTCCGCCAGCAGCACCTGGGTGTCCATGACAAACCCGGATACACCTGCCGCCAGCATGCCGGCAGCCGTGTATTGTCCCACCCCACCGTGAATGAACACCGGCCGTTCCTGGCTTTTCAGGTACCACTGCATCAGGATGAGAGAGGAGTACCGGGACACCTGGCCGGCAGCTTCGTTGCCCTTGAGGATCACTGCATGGGGATCGGCCCTGTCAATGCGTTCTGTCAGGCCGATATCCTTGATTTCCAGAACCAGGCGGGTATCTCCCAGTTCCGGTTTCCGATCAATGGCATCGGTTTTCGATATGGGAATCACCACCAAGTCCAGGTTGGACACCGAATCTCTTTCCAGGGTTTCCAATAGCTTCAGATCCGGGGACGGCAGGCGGATACCGAACAAAATATTTTCTTGTGATAGAAGCCTGATTTTCTGCAGAATCTCTCCAGTATTCAGGAATTCAGTATCAAACACCGGAAGGGCTCCGGCCGCAAACACGGCATGAAAATAGGAGAGGTCAAACACCTTGACCGGGGTATAAATCATTAACGGCAGCCGGGTATTCAAAACACGTGTTATCATGGGGTATCTCCATTCAGATTTTTTCAGAAGCATGGACTTCTGCTTTTTAGTGGTCAATTCAACCGATATGGAATTATCAAAAACCATGCCAGGGAATCAAAAACAAATAACTTGTTGAATTACAAGAATTTTAATAATTCTCAGACGATCCGGCTCTTAAATGGAAACGGTTTGTTCTTGCATTTTATGAACACCAATTGTACAAAATTGCCTATCATCCTAAACAGGAAGGAAACATGAAAAAAGCCGTGCTTACTCAGACAGAACGCCAGTTTTTCAAAACAGTCCACAATGCTGCCTTTGCCAACCCGTTCAGCGAACTGCGGGAACGTCTGGATCAGAAGATCGCCGGACTTTTTCCCTCTGCAGCCAGACGGGAAAGCAAGGACATGAGTGTTCAGGAAGTGGATCGCCAGCTGAAAAAACTGGCCCGCCAGGACAGAGACAACCTGAACCAGTACACCGGAGAAGACCGAGAACTACTACGGGTTGTCTACCTGTTTGATTTTTTTCATAAATTCCGGGACCGTTTCGACCAGCTGATTCAAGATCAGATCGCGGCCCAGGATGACCCGGTGCCAGTGGATTTCGTGGAAGAAGCCCGGGCAATGATGGAAGAAAAAGGGTTTTCCACTTCCCATTTCTATCATTATTTTGCCCTGTCGTTTCAGCTGCGCCGGGCATTTTATTTCATCTCCAACACCCTGGTCGGATCCAGCCCGTGCATGACCACCTTTAAAAAACACCTGTGGTACAACGTGTTCACTTACAATATCGGACTGTATGACCAGCACCTGTGGAACCGGATGGAGGATTTTTCCACATTACTTTTAGGTGAAACCGGCACGGGCAAAGGCACAGCCGCAAAAGCCATCGGCATGAGCGGATTCATCCCTTTTGACCACAAACGGGGCTGTTTTGTGGTCAGTTTCACCCGAGCCTTTTCCTCCCTGAACCTGTCACAGTACCCGGAAACCCTTCTGGAATCCGAACTGTTCGGCCACACCAAAGGCGCGTTCACCGGCGCTGTGGAAGATTACCAGGGGGTCCTGGACCGATGCAGTCCCCATGGTGCCATCCTTTTAGATGAAATCGGGGAAATTCCGGATCACATTCAGATCAAGCTGCTGCGGGTGCTCCAGGAACGAACGTTCACCCCGGTGGGGGCACACCGGCTTTCACGGTTCAATGGCCGGGTCATTGCCGCCACCAACCGTCCGAAAAAAGAAATCCTGAACGGCCGGGTATTCCGGGAAGATTTCTATTACCGGTTGTGTTCTGACATCATAGAGGTTCCGCCTCTGCGCACCCGGATTCAACAGGATACCAGGGAACTCGACGCGCTTCTGAATTTCACGGTCACCCGCATGACCGGGCTGGCATCTTCAAAAATCACCGCCAAAATCAAAAGAATCATTGACCGTCGTCTAGGAAACCATTATAGCTGGCCTGGGAATGTCCGGGAACTGGAACAATGTGTGAGAAGCGTGCTGCTTCGACGGGACTATCTGGGCAAACAGGCCCCTGATGATCCTTCCCTTACCGGCTCACTGTGCCAGGGGATTCAGCATCAAAACATCCCGGTTTCAGACCTGGTGTCCGGATACTGCACCCTGCTGTACGATACCCTGGGCACCTATGAGAAAGTGGCCCGGAAAACCGGACTGGACAGACGCACCGTTAAAAAATACATCATGAACCATCAACAGACATAAGGACCATTCATGCTTTCTTTTCTGCCATCCCCATTGAAAGGGGCCCTGTCTTTTATGATATACCTGATTAACACCATTTTGCTTACCATACCCCTGATACTGGTTTCCCTGCTCAAGTTCATCCTACCGTTTCAACCGGTGGTGGTAATTCTGGACCGCATCCTCATGGGAATTGCCGGGCTGTGGATTTACATCAATTCCGTGACCACGGATCTGTTTTGTAAAATCGACTGGGATATCCGGGGGCTGGACAAGCTCAACCCGAAACAATGGTATCTGGTCCTGTCCAATCACCAGTCCTGGGTGGACATTCTGGTTCTTCAGAAAACACTGCGCAAAAAAATCCCCATGCTCAAATTTTTCCTGAAAAAGGAGCTGATCTGGGTTCCGTTTCTGGGGCTGGCCTGGTGGGCCCTGGATTTCCCCTTTATGAAGCGGTATTCCAAAGAATTCTTGGCCCAAAACCCACATCTGAAAGGAAAAGACCTGGAAAGCACCCGGAAAGCGTGCCGGAAATTCAAACATACCCCGGTGTCTATCATGAATTTTGTGGAAGGCACTCGTTACACACCTGAAAAAGCAACAAAATCAGCATTTTCCCATCTGCTTACCCCCAAAGCCGGAGGAATCGCCTTTGTTCTGGGGTCCATGGGCCAGTATCTTAATCACATTATCGATGTCACCATTGTATACCCGGGACGGGTTCCCAGTTTCTGGTCTTTCATCTCCGGCAAAACCCGGAAGATCATCGTGGATTTTCAGCTGCTGGAAGTGGGATGGCACATCAAGGGAGATTATTTCAACGATCCGGATTTCAAAAAGAACTTCTGTGATTGGCTCAACGAGCTGTGGCTTGAAAAAGATAAAAAAATCCAACAGCTCCTGCACTAGAAAATGGCGGCCATCACCCCGGTAAGAAGAAAAGAGGATTCAATAAGAAATTCAATTTGAATCCTTGCGGTATAGGTCTTTTTTTCAAAAAAAAGAACCAGCCCCAGCATCAGGCCGGGTACCAGGGCCAGAGGAATGGAACGTGCCACCGGAAGCCCCGTCACCCAGGCCCCGACCAGCAGGATCACGACACCTGCCAGCACCCACCGAATCAGCACAAAGCTTTTTTCCTCTCCCAAAAGGATGGGAAGGGTTTCTTTGCCGGCAATCCGGTCTCCCTGAATCGCTACGATGTCAAAAAATGCGGTCCGGCTGAACACCAGTCCGGCCGCATACAAAAACGCCACCATATGCCAGACCGGCATACTGCGGGTGTCCACTGCCGGAAGTATTGTGGTGACAATTCCCCAGGCCAGGGTGATCAAAATGGTTTTGGATCCGGGAATGTCCTTGATCCGACGGATCTTGAATCTTCCTTTCCATTTTTCAGGAATCATTTTCAAGTTGTAGGACAGCCCCAGAAGACTCATGAACAGAAGTATGAAAAACGATGTCACCCCTGTGGTATAGGCCAGGTACAGCCCGGCCGCACCCGATCCCATAGCCATCAACGCCAACACCGGCCGATACCCCCGGTAGAACACGGCCCGGTCCGGATGATTGTAAGTATCTGATTTAATCGCAAAGATATTGTTCAGCACCTGCATGGAAAACACATAAAGCATGGCAATCGCAGCGTGGATCAGCGTGCGGGGAAGCTGCTGAATCACGGAACAGGCATAGGTCAGGCTGCCCGCCCCCAAAGCCAGCAAAAGGTTGGTCTTTAACAGACAATCCTGGATTTCGGAAATGAATCCCGCCACCGGACGTTGTTTCTGGAGATGCCGGGCCACCTGAGAACAGGTGCCGGTGATCACCCAGTTGGGTGTGGATGCGCCTGCAGTGATGGCAATGGATCGCACGCCCGCCAGGGTTTTGAAATCGATTTCCGACACCGATTCGATATGGGAGGCAACAGCCCGGGTTTCCGCCGCCACCTGGGCCAGCCGTCTTGTATTGCCGCTCTGCCGTCCCCCCACCACGATCACGGCATCATGGGTGGCAGCCAGTTGCCGGACCTCTTGCTGCCGGCGTTCCGTGGACCCGCAGATGGTATCAAACACCTCGTAATGAGGCCGGTGTGCCGTGCACCAGGTTTTCACCTCGTCGTACAGCGCTGTGTTCTGGGTGGTCTGGGCCACGACCACCGCATTGTCAAACTTCGGCAGGGCTTTTAACTGGTCCATGGTGGTCACCGCATACCCATTGCCCCTGGCATATCCCAGCAACCCCACGACTTCCGGATGGTTTTCATCCCCAATAATGATGGCGGCATACCCTTTTTGGGCAAATTTATTGATGATCACCTGAACCCGAACCACCCGGGGGCAGGTGGCATTGATCACGGTGAGTCCGGCAGTTTCCAGGCCTGCCACATCTTCGGGCGGGACCCCGTGGGCACGGATCAATACCGTGCCCCCTCCTCTTTCAGGAATGGCATCCAGCCGGGAAATCCCTTTGGTCTCCAGCATTTCCAATACCTGAGGATTATGGATCAACGGCCCGTATGTATAGATCGGTGTATCGGATTTGTTGGCGGTATCCAGCACCATATCCACGGCCCGCCGGACCCCCATGCAAAAGCCCGCGGTTTTGGCAATCGTAATTTTCATGAAATATTGATCAGCAGATCCACCAGACGGGAAAATTCCGATTGAGATGTAAAATTGATTTCAATCCGTCCTTTTTCCCCGTTTTTTCGAATTTTTACCGGAGACTGAATCTGGCTGGAAATCCGGGTACAGGCGTTGTCCAGAAAGGCCTGCTCCATAGAAGACAGATGTTGAACCTGTTTGGGTTTTTCCTGCCTGGCCTTGTTCACCAGCTGCTCTGTTTTCCTCACCGACAGCTTCTGCCGAACCACCTGTTCGAACAGGGCCAGTTGATTTTCCACAGATCCCGCCCCTAGCAGGGCCCTGGCATGTCCCATCGTGATTTCTTCCGCCAGAAGGCTCTGTTTGATGGGGTCCGGAAGCCCCCTCAGACGTAGCAAATTGGCGATGGTGGACCGGTTTTTGCCGATTTTTTTTGGCCACTTTTTCCTGGGTATACCCGAATTCATCCATCAGCCGGAAATAGGCTTCCGCCTCTTCCAGCACATTCAGGTTGGCCCGCTGGATATTCTCAATAATGGACACTTCCAGAACCTGTTCATCGGTCAGGTCTTTGACCACGACAGGCACATGGCTCAGATCGGCCGCTTGGCAGCCCGCAGACGTCGTTCTCCGGCAATCAGTTCATAGGCATCATCCACATGACGGACCAGCAGGGGTTGCAAAACTCCCTGCTGGGCAATGGATTCCTTCAGACGCTCCAGCTCTTCTTCGTTGAACTGGGTCCGGGGCTGATACCGGTTGGGAGCGATCTCTCCCACCGGGCACATGAAAAATCCCCCCGGTCCGTCCGGGCCTCCATGTCAAAATCAGGAATCAACGCACGGATTCCCCTCCCCAGGCCGGTTCTCTTCTTTTTTTCTCCATCATCGTTTCATCAGCTCCCTGGCAAACGCCATATACCCTTTCGCTCCCTGTGACTGCTTGTCATACAGCAACACCGGCAACCCGTAACTGGGGGCCTCCCCCAGCTTCACATTCCTCGGTATTTTGGTTCTGAACACCAGATCCTTGAAATATTGGCGGGCATCATCCACCACATTCTGGGCCAAATTTGTCCGGCGGTCGAACATGGTCAGCACGATGCCTTTGATTTTCAATCCCGGGTTAAACGATGACTTGACCCGCTTGACCGTATCCAGCAGCTGTCCCAGTCCTTCCAGGGCAAAAAACTCGCTCTGGAGCGGGATCAGCACGGAATGGGAGGCCACGAAGGCATTCAGGGTCAGAAGACTCAATGCCGGCGGGCAATCGATAAACACATAATCAAACCGGTCTGCCACGGGCGTCAACAACGCTTTCAACCGGGCTTCCCGCTGGGGTGCCGAAACCATTTCAATTTCAAAACCGATCAGGTCCACGTTGGCGGGCAACAGGGTCAATCCGGGCAGCATGGTGGGCATCAGCAGGTCTTCAACCTCTGACTCACCGATCAACCCATGATACAGGGAGGCGGACAGTGACGGCTTTTCGACCCCCAGACCGGTGGTAGCATTGGCTTGGGAGTCACAGTCCACCAGCAGCACTTTTTTTTTCAGCGTGGCCAGGGCTGCGGAAAGATTGACGGCCGTGGTGGTCTTTCCCACCCCGCCTTTCTGATTGGCTATGCTGATTATCTGCGTCATAATTTGAACTCCATATCACAGTTCATAATCCAAGGCAAACAAGAAAAAATCGATCAAATCCATGGGAGTCGGGTCTGAATTGTTTTTCAGGCAGCCCCTTTTCCCCTATTCTTAAGCGCATGTCAAGAAAAATTGCCGCTTCGGTTTGCATTTGACATTTTGCATGCCTGTGTTAGTATGCGATGCGATGCAGAAAGATCTTTCCCAATCCCGAAAACCCAGGAAAAAAACCGACCGGCCCGGAAACCTTTGATTCAGTGCCCAAAACACAGACCTGCCCGGCTGAATTTTTTACCGGACCTTCCCATCACCACCCGAAAAGATGAAATTATTGCGGCCATCCAGGCCAGTCCGGTGGTGATCATTTCCGGGGAAACCGGTTCAGGCAAGACCACCCAGATTCCCAAATTCTGCCTGGCTGCCGGATGCGGCACCCGGGGCATGATCGGGTGCACCCAGCCCCGGCGCATCGCCGCCGTCAATGTCGCCAAACGGATTGCCTTTGAATTCCAGGAGCCTTTGGGGCAGTCCGTGGGGTATAAAATCCGGTTTGATGACAACACCTCGCCTGCGGCCTGTATCAAGGTGATGACCGACGGTATTCTGCTGGCAGAAACCCAGCACGACCCGCTGTTGAGGCGCTATGACACCATCATTGTGGACGAGGCCCATGAAAGAAGCCTGAACATTGATTTCACCCTGGGTCTTCTGCGGCACCTGGTGAAAAAACGCAGACATCTGAAGCTGATCATCACCTCGGCCACCATTGATACCCAGAAATTTTCCGAAGCATTTGACAACGCCCCCATCATCGAAGTCTCGGGCCGGATGTTCCCGGTGGAGGTGCGGTACCGGCCCATTCTTACGGACACCGGAGAAAAGCAGAATCCGGAGGACCAGGGGTATGTGGAAGCCACGGCAGACGTAGCCCATTCTCTTTTGACCCGGACCCGGTCCGGAGACATGCTGATTTTCATGCCCACGGAACAAGACATCGGCGAGACGATGGAACTGCTGAAGGGACGGCAGCATCCCGGGGTCACCATCCTTCCCCTGTTCGCCCGTCTGTCCGCCAAAGAGCAGGCAAAAGTATTTTCAAGGACCCCCGGCAGGAAATCATTGTCTCCACCAATGTGGCGGAAACATCTCTGACCATTCCGGGTATCAGATATGTGATCGATACGGGCCTGGCCCGCATTCCCAGTTATTCCCCGAGAACCCGCACCACTTCGCTTCCGGTGCGGCCCATCTCCCAGAGTTCGGCCAACCAGCGGATGGGACGGTGCGGCCGGGTGGAAAACGGAGTGTGCATCCGGCTGTATGATGAGGAGGATTTCAACGGCCGCCCCTTTTTCACGGCCCCGGAAATTCTGCGGAGCAACCTGGCTGAGGTCATTTTGCGCATGATCTCCCTGAAACTGGGAGATGTGTCACGATTCCCTTTTATTGATCCGCCCGCCCCCAAAAGCATCCGGGACGGATTTGATACCCTGGTGGAGCTGGGAGCAATCAACGATTTTGGGAGAAACCGAAAAACAGTGGCCCTCACCAAGGTGGGACATGTCATGGCAAAACTGCCGGTGGACCCTAAACTCTCCCGCATTCTCATTGCAGCCCAGGACCACCACTGCCTGGCCGAAGCCCTGGTCATCACCACGGCGCTGTCCGTATCCGATGTCCGGCAGCGGCCGGCGGAAAAGCGGCCGCTGCGGATCAGAAGCACGCCCGGTTCAAAGACCCGTCATCGGATTTTGTGACCCTGCTCAATATCTGGAACATATATAAAGAAGAAGAAAAAAATCCCGGTCAAGGACCAACCTCCGGCAGTTCTGCGTGGACCATTTCCTGTCCTTCAAACGAATCCGGGAATGGCTGGACATCCACCACCAGATTAAACGCCAGCTCCAAGAACACGGATTTACCGATTTTGCGCCATTCACCCCTTTGCCCGGTACAGACCGGCTCAAGTCAAAGGACCATGACATCGGCGGCCCTTTGTATATCGCCCTGCACAAAACGCTTTTAACGGGATATCTGTCTCACATTGCCCATAAAAAGGAAAAAAACATCTATACGGCCGCCAAAGGACAGCAGGCCATGATTTTCCCGGGGTCCGGCCTGTTTGACAAGGCCGGGCCCTGGATTGTGGCGGCCGAGTTTGTCAAGACCAGCCAGCTGTTTGCAAGGGGGGTGGCCAATATCGATCCGGCATGGCTGGAGGAAATCGGCAAAGGCCTGTGTACCCGAACCTATTCGGATCCCCGGTGGGAAAAAAACAGGGCCGGGTCATGGCCACTGAGCAGGTTTCTTTGTTCGGCCTGGTCATTGTGGGCGCAAGACATGTGCCATACGGAAAGATCCATCCGGACGAGGCAGGGGATATTTTTATCCGCAGCGCCCTGGTCGACGGAGACATTCACCGGCCCTTTCCCTTCATGGTTCACAACCAGAATTTGATCGAAGAACTGGAAGAGGCGGAACACAAAACCCGGCAGCGGGACATTCTGGTGGGTACGGAAGACATGGTCCGGTTCTACCATGACCGGCTGCCCCGGCCGTTTCATCACCTCAAAACTTTTGCCAAATTTTTAAAAGACCAGAAAGACGATCAGTTTCTGCGCATGACCCGGGAAGACCTGGAAAGAAACCGGGCGGATCAGGACCGGCTGGCCCTGTTTCCGGATATGTTGAAAACGGAACAGGGACACTTTGCCCTGTCCTACCGGTTCAATCCCGGGGATGACGAAGACGGGATCACGGTCAAGGTACCGGCGGACATGGCGGCCCAGATCCCCCGAACCGCTGTGGAAAAACTGGTGCCAGGGCTGTTTGAAGAAAAAATCGCCGGGTTGATCAAGGGGCTGCCCAAATCCTTCCGGGTCCGGCTGATGCCGGTCCAGGCCACGGCAGCCTTTATCGCAAAAAATCTGCCCCAGGATAACACGCCGCTATTCTCCCAGTTGTCCTCTTTTATCCGGGAACGGTACGGCTTCACCATCCCGGCCACGGCCTGGTCGGAAGACCCGCTGCCGGATCACCTGAAAATGCGCATCTCCATCCGGGATCACAACGATCAGGAAATCACCTCCCTGAGAGACCCGGCCGTTTAAACCGGTTTCCTGCAAAAGCCACCAGCCCGGCACATCCGCCCTGGACCGTGCCAGGCAGGCATTCGAAAAACCGGCATCACCGACTGGTCTTTTCAAGATCTGCCGGAAGCACACCTCCTTGACGAGGCGGACGGATTCACCCGCAAAGTCTATCCCGGCCTGACAATCGAAGAAAATTCTTTGAACCTGCGGCTGTTCCTGTCCCGAAAGGATGCCGAAATCAATCATGCCAAAGGGGTTCGCCGGCTTTACGAACACCGGTATACCGATCTGTTCAAGGCCATTCGAAAAGATATCCGTAACATGGCAGGGCTCAAAGAGTTCGCCCCGTATTTCGGGGGATCGGCCGCGTTTCAGGAAGCGGTCTATACCTGCACCACCCGGCATTTGTTTGAAAAAAACCTCAGATCCCGGGAGGAATTTGAAACCCACATTCAGCAACTGCGGCCCGCGCTTTACCAGAAGACAAAGGATCTGCTCAAAGACATTCTGGCGGTGGGGCAGGCCTATGCCACGTGTTTTTCACTGATCCGGTCCCTTTCGCTGAAGCACCAGAACCGGCCCCAGGCCAGCCGGATTCTCACAGAACTGTCCGATGCCCTCAAAAACCTGGTGCCGCCGAATTTTCTTTCTCTGTACTCCATGGAACGAATCCGGCACCTGCCAAGATATGTGGAGTGCCTCCGGATCCGGGCCCAGAGAGGGGCGGACAACCCGGCCAAAGAATCTGAAAAATCCGGGAAGGTCAGCCGGTTTGAAACTCATCTGGCCACCCAGGTAATGGCGCTGTCTGAAAAGACCTCCCCTGAAAAAACGCAGAAAGTGGAGGATTTTTTCTGGCTGCTGGAGGAATACAAGATCTCGGTATTTGCCCAGGAACTCAAAACTGCGGTCAAGGTCTCTGCCAAACGCCTGGAAAAAGAACTGCACACCCTGACCACCATGATCTGATATCCGGACAGCCTGACCGGAGTGCCGGTTTATGCCGGGCGTTATCCGATTGACTGTTTTTTCAACCGTTGCCGGACCTGTTTTTCCAGATGCCGGATGACCAGTGACAAGGCCCGGGTTTCCCGGACAGGACCGGAGCCGTTCCACCCGGCGGTCAGGGCCTGATTTTTTTCTGGATGAACTGGTCGACAGAATCCACCAGTGTCATCCATGCCAGCAGTTTCTGAATCACATGCCGCTCTTCCGGACTTAAGTCCCCCGTGTCAATGACCCGTCCGCTGTCTGTGCTGATAATCATCTGTTTTGTTTTCCCGTCCGGTTTTCAATCAGTTTTGCCGTTTTTCCCCTAAAATGCCTTGAAACCTGTTATATAATGCATTAATTTGACATACAATATCAATCAGAAACCCAAGATTCAACCAAAGGATTTTTTTCGTGTTCACTGAAACCGTTACTTTTCCGGCCGCTTTTGCCGCAGGCCTGCTGTCTTTTTTATCGCCTTGTATTCTGCCGTTGATCCCTGCTTATTTTTCGTTCATCACCGGCCTTTCTTTAGATGAGCTCACCCAAGGCAGACAGGAGACCCGAAAAAAAGTAATCCTGTCCACCCTGGCATATGTGTCCGGATTTTCTCTGGTGTTTATCCTGATGGGTGCATCCGCATCGTTTCTGGGATCAATGTTCACGAAATACGCCCATATCGTTCAGTATGTCGGGGGCGCCATCATCCTGATTTTCGGGCTCCACCTGCTGGGGGCCATCAACATCAAGGCGCTTTCGTTTGAAAAACGGCTCCACATGAAGCAGAAACCGGTTCGCCTGGCCGGCACCTTTGTCATCGGCATGGCATTCGGGGCCGGATGGAGTCCGTGCATCGGCCCGCTTCTGGGCAGTATCCTGATCGTGGCCGGCAACCAGGACACCGTGGTCAAAGGAGTCTGGCTTCTGGCGGTTTATTCCGCCGGCCTGGCCCTGCCGTTCATTCTTATGTCATTCTTCATCACTTCACTGGTGGAAACGATGAAAAAAGCCTCCCGGTTCATTCCCATCATCAACAAAGCAGCCGGGGGTCTGTTGATCCTCATGGGGCTGCTGCTGATTTTTGACAAATTTCATTTGCTGACCCTCACCTGACCCGGCTCAGATCCATGACCCCATCTCCTCCCCGCTTTTACAGCCTGATCCTCATCATCACCCTTGCCAAGCTGCTGATGAACACAGCCCGGCGCATGGCATACCCCTTTGCCCCGGCGTTTGCCAGGGGCCTGGGTGTGGAATTGGCCACCATCACCTCGATCATCGCCCTGAATCAGGCCACGGCCGTCTTGGGACCGGTGGGGGCGTCCTTTGCCAATCGGCACGGCAACCGCCGCATCATTCTGGTTTCTCTGGTGATGCTCAGCTTCGGATGCCTGGCCGCCGGCCTGATTCCGCTGTATGGTGCCCTGGTTCTGGCCCTGTTTTTCGCCGGCCTGGCCAAAAGTATTTTTGACCCCAGTTTTCAGGCTTTTCTCGGCACCCATGTACCGTTTGAACAGCGGGGGAAATTCATCGGCTTCACCGAGCTGGCCTGGGCCGGGGCCACCTTGGTGGGGATTCCCCTTGCTGGTATGACCATCCAGGCGGCTTCCTATCAAACCCCGTTTCTGGTCATCGGTATCATAACGGCCGCCTGTTTTGGCCTCATTTTCCGTCTGATGCCCCGGGACTGCCCGGTGGACGGGGACCATTTCAAAAAACCGGTCTTTTGCTGGCCAACTGGAAACAGATCATGAAAAACCGCCGGGTCCTGGGCATGCTGAGTTTTGCCTTTTTCATGGCTCTGGGGTCTGATGTCCTGTTTGTGGTATACGGGGCATGGCTGGAACAATCCTATGGCCTTTCCCTGACCGCCATCGGCCTTGGGACCATCCTCATCGGCCTGGCAGAGGTGGCGGGGGAGGCGATCACCGCTTTTTTTCCGACCGGATCGGCTTGCTCAGAACCATTTTTATCGGTCTGGTTCTGACGGCTGGGTTCTATTTTTTACTGCCGTTCCTGGACCGGGGGGTGCCTTATGTGCTGGGCGGGCTGTTTCTGGTGTTCCTGTGCTTTGAATTCACCATTGTCACAGCCATGGGCCTGGCCACGGAACTGATGCCGGAACTGCGAGCTTCCACTTTGTCCGCATTTTATGCGGTCGGGGGGCTGGGCCGGGTAGCCGGGGCGTTTTCCGGCGGAATGATCTGGTCCGTCACCGGTATCGGCACCATCAGCCTCGTTGCCGGCATCTGTACCCTGTTGGCCTTGGGGTGTATGACCGCCGGGTTTATTCGCAGTTCCCGGTCTTAAGCCAGGGCTTTCTTACATCAAAGCCGCTTCAAACCGCTGAAAATCCGATTTTGTGATACCTGCCACCCCTAACGGACGCGCCGATGCATCATGACAGTCTGACCCGCCGGTGACCAGCAGATCATATTGTTTTGCCCAGGAAAGCAGTAGTTCCTGATGCTTTTGGGTGTGGCCCGGATAAAACACCTCCAGCCCCTTTAGACCGGCTGCCAGAAATTCCGGCAACAGGGTGTTGACCGTCTCCACCGGCGGCAGTACTTCCCTGTAATGGCCTTTGCCCGGAAAAGAGCCCGCTGCCGGATGGGCCAGAACCGCCAGCAGTGGATGCGTTTGCATGAATCCGGCCATTTCCTCCAGCGCGATACCGGAGGGAAGATATGCCGGACTGTCATTGCCGATGATCTCATGAACGGTCTCTCTGTCGGTGACCCCCAGTGTTTCCGACAGGGCCAGGGCAAAATGCCGCCGGCTGGCGTTGCTGCTGAGTTCTGCAATGTCTTGATACTCCAGATCCCGAGTCAGTATGGGCGTTTTTCCCGAGGGACCGAACTCTTTATTGATCCGGGCGATCCGAGCCCGGACCAGGCTTTCCCCCCGGCCTTTGGACAAAATCGTTTCAAATGCATCCACAAACCCGGGATCTGACAGACGGTTTTCGGAAAAAAAGCACAATAAATGCAGGGTGCCGGTAAAAAAGGAGCGGCGAAACCGGACAGAGACTTCCACCCCGGGGATCACCCGGATGCCGGCCTGCCTGCCGGCGGCAAGCCCCGGTTCGATCCCCTTCAGTGTATCATGATCGGTGATGGCAACCGCCCCAAGTCCCATTTCCGCGGCTCTGACCACCAGCTGCCCAGGGGTGAAATCTCCATCCGAAGCCTTTGTATGGTTGTGAAGATCGGCAAATATCAACGACGTCATGATGGTCTTCTCCTGATGTGTCATGGGGGTTCCCGAATGTCCGGCCAAGCGGTTGCTTTATTTTTAAAGGATTGAGCAGAGCATTTTTTTCAAAAAAATTCAAGATATCGTTTGATTTTTAACGGGTAAGTGATAGAAGAAAAAACGAAATTAAAAACTTTTTAAGTAAAAACAAAGAGGACGAATCAAACAAAACCCCCTCATAAACGGATTTTTAACATGGATATTCTGAATGAACTGGGGAAAATCGAATCCGCTGAACAGGCGCGGAAAGTTTTCAAAAACGCATGGATACGGAGCAGTTACAGCGTATCTCCGGCATCACCCATCCGGAAGTATTAAAACGAATCGCCAATACCGTGGTGGTCTGCAACCCGGACACCATTTTCATCAATACCGGAGCGGAAGCGGACCGTCAATTTATCCGGGATCTGGCCATAAAAACCGATGAAGAACGTCCTCTGGCCATGGAAAACCATACCATTCATTTCGATCTGCCCGGTGAGCAGGGACGGATTGTGGACAGGACCTTTTACATCACCAACCCGGAAGATCAGGTCTCTTCCCTGGCCAACCGCATGAACCGACAGCAAGCACTGGAAGATGTCCGGGCCAACATGACCGATATCATGGCCGGCAAAACCATGGTGGTGGGATTCTACATGCGGGGACCTGTGGGTGCCCCGGTCTCCAACCCGGCCCTGGAGATCACCAGTTCCGCCTATGTCAGTCACAGTGCGGAACTGCTGTATCGAAACGCGTATGCAGATTTCGACAAAGAGGTGGCGGCCCGAGGCCATTTTTTCACCAATGTCCATTCCCAGGGACTGAACCGGCCCGAAGACCTGCCCGATGCCAGGGTATTCATGGACCGCCAGTACCAGACCACCTATAGTTTTAAATGCACCTATGCCGGCAATACCTTGCTGCTCAAAAAAGGCAATCACCGGTTTGCCGTGGACAAGGCGGTATATAAAAACCCTGGAAAGGAACTGTCCGAACACATGTTCATCACCGGAATCCAGGGGCCGGGCAACCGGGTGACCTGGTTTGCCGGTGCCGCCCCGTCCGGCTGCGGAAAACCACCACGCCATGGCCGGAAACCGGTTTGTGGGAGATGACCTGGCCCAGATGTGGATCGCGGATGACGGCAGTATTCGAAGTGTGAATCCCGAAGCCGGCATCTTCGGCATTGTGGAGGATGTGAACCAGGAAGGGGACCCGCTGCTCATGAAAGTGCTCAGGCAGCCCGGGCATGAAGTGATCTGGTCCAACGTGCTCATCGATGAAGCCAACATCCCCCACTGGGTAGGCAACCTTGAAACCCCGCCGGAAAAAGGCATCAATTTCCAAGGGGAGTGGTATCCCGGCAAAACTGAAGACAGCGGCAAACCGGTGCCCATGTCTCATCCCAATTCCCGGTGTACCCTGCGATCCACCAGCTTGGACAACTATTCTTCTGAAGCGGAAAGCCCGAAAGGGGTTCTCACCCGGGTGTTTACTTACAGCGGAAGGGATGCTGATACGATGCCCCCGGTCTGGGTGGCACCGGATTCGGACCACGGGGTGGTGATCGGCGCCTGTATCGTGTCCGCAGCCACGGCCACCGAAGTGGGTGTCTCCGGTGTTAAGCGGGCGCCTTGGGCCAATGCGCCATTCATTCCAGGTGCTTTAGGGGATTACATGGATGCCCAGTTTCGGTTTTTTGGAAATCCCGGAATTCAGGAACCGCTTCAGCCGGTCATGGCCGGGCTGAATTATTTTCTCACGGATAAAGCCCGGGGCGGCAGTCACAACCGTCTGCTGGGAGAAAAAAAAAGATGTCAAGGTGTGGCTGGCCTGGCTGGAAAGATATGCGCATCAGGAAGTGGGCTTCATTCAGACCCCTGTGGGCAACCTGCCTCTTTACCGGGACCTGGAACCGCTGTTTGCCGGCATCATTAACAAATCCTATCCCAAAGATCTGTATGATCGTCAGTTTTCATTGTATGTGAACAATATCGTTGCACGGATCGAACTGCAAGAAGCAGCCTATGCCAAAGAAGAAAACATCCCAGCGCGCCTGTTTGAAATTCTGGCTAAACAAAAGGAAAAGCTGTTATCCTGGAAACAAGGCAAAGGGGGCCGTCATTCTGCCTGACGACATGAAAAACTGATGTCTTGCTGATTTTACCAATTTCATTAAATTTTATTTCTTGATTTTATGATATGAACTTAATTTGGATAAAAGTGTCGATTTCACAATATAATTAGAAACCGTTAACAAATAATGTTGCAGCCGAATGCTGCTGGCAATATGTTTTTTGAAAACAGGAGGAAGCAATGGCAAAAATTGTCCATCGTGAGGAAATGGCCCAGGGCACCATCATCATGAATGAGATCGAAGCCCCGCGCATATCCCGCAAAGCCAAACCCGGCCAGTTCGTGATTCTTCAGGCCGATGAAACCGGAGAGCGAATTCCCTTGACCATGGCGGATACCAATCCGGACAAGGGGACCATTACCATTATCTATATGGTGGTCGGCAAATCCACGGCCCGTTTCAAGGAACTCCAGGTTGGAGACGAGTATTTCGCCCTGATCGGCCCCCTGGGCGCCCCCACCCACATCGAGAACTTCGGCAAAGTGGTATGTGTGGGCGGCGGCACCGGAATCGCAGTGCTCCACCCCATCACCCGGGCGTGAAACAGGCCGGTAACGAGGTCACCACCATTTTAGGTGCCAGAAGTTATGACCTGTTGATTATGGAAGACAAAATGCGGGCTGTGTCCGATCATTTTCATATCTGCACGGATGACGGTTCTCACGGCCATCACGGATTTGTCACCGACGTGCTCAAGGATGTCCTGGAAAAAGATGAAATCAACCTGGTGGTGGCCATCGGCCCCATCCCCATGATGAAGTTCTGCAGCCTGATCACCAAGGGAAAAAATGTCAAAACCTTTGTGAGCTTGAACCCCATCATGGTCGACGGAACCGGCATGTGCGGGTGCTGCCGCGTATCCGTGGGCGGAGATACCAAGTTCGCCTGTGTGGACGGTCCGGAATTTGACGGACACAAAGTGGATTTTGACGAGCTGGCCAAACGACTGGCGTCCTATCTGGGCGAAGAAAAAACCAGCATGGAAACCTTTGAAAAAAGCAACGCATGAACATGCAACCGGTGAGTTGTACGGAGGAATAAATGGCAAAAAAAGAAAAAATCGACCGGGTTAAAATGCCGGAGCAGGACCCGGATGTCAGACGGAGAAATTTTGAAGAGGTCCCGCTGGGGCTGACGGAAGAGATGGCGATGACTGAGGCCAAACGGTGCTTGCAATGCAAGAAACCGTCCTGTGTAGATGGATGTCCGGTGTCCGTGCTCATCCCTGAGTTCATCAAATGCATTGCAGAAGGTGATTTTTCCGGCGCCACTGCCAAACTCTGGGAAAGAAACGCCCTTCCAGCGGTCTGCGGCCGGGTCTGTCCCCAGGAGGAACAGTGTGAGGGCAAATGCATTGTAGGCAAAAAGGACCGCCCCGTGGCCATCGGTTATCTGGAGCGTTTTGCCGCCGACTATGAACGGAAAAACGGGACCGGAGACATCCCGGCTGTGGCTGAAAAAACCGGAAAAAAAGTGGCGGTCATCGGTTCGGGTCCGTCCGGGCTCACCGTGGCAGGCGACCTACTGCTCAAAGGGCATGACGTCACCATTTCGAAGCGTTTCACAAACCCGGCGGAGTCCTGGTTTACGGTATTCCCGAATTTCGTCTGCCCAAGGAGATCGTGGCATCGGAAGTGGCTACCCTGGAAAAAATGGGGGCCAAAATCGAATGCAACGCCGTGGTGGGGGCTTCGGTCACCATTGATGAGCTGTTCGAAGAAGGATATGATGCCGCATATATCGGAGTCGGGGCCGGCCTGCCCCGGTTTATGAACCTGCCGGGCGAAAACCTGATCGGGATCTATTCTGCCAATGAATACCTGACCCGCACCAACCTGATGAAAGGGTATTTGTTCCCCAAATATGACACCCCCATTGCCAAGGGGAAAAATGTGGTGGTGCTAGGCGCAGGCAATGTGGCCATGGACTCGGCCAGAACCGCCATGCGCCTGGGCGCGGAATCGGTCAAAGTGGTATACCGCCGGTCCAGAGAGGAAATGCCGGCCAGAGAGGAAGAGCTGCACCACGCACAGGAAGAAAAGATCGAGTTTGTGCTGCTCACCAACCCCACGCAATTCTTTGGAGATGAAAACGGCCGGCTCACAGGCATGGAATGCCTGAAAATGGAGCTGGGAGAACCGGATGCCTCCGGCAGAAGACGTCCCATGCCCATTGAAGGGTCTGAATTCAAAATTGACTGCGATCTGGTGGTGGTATCGGTGGGCTCCAATGCCAACCCGCTGTTGACCAATGCCACTCCGGACATGTCCCTGAACCGCTGGGGCAACATTGTGGCGGATCCGATCACCGGCAAGACCACCAAAAAGGGGTCTGGGCCGGTGGCGACATCGTTACAGGCGCCGCTACGGTCATTTTGGCAATGGGGGCCGGCCGGGCGGCGGCCAATTCCATGCATGACTATCTGACCATCGGCTGGTAAACCCCACCCATCAAGAGCGGTCACTGTCCGCCTTTTCCATATAAAAGCCGCTGGAGACCGGAATCATGACGGTTTCCAGCGGCTTTTTCATTGCAAAATCGAATCGGTGAGATTGCCGGATCGAAAAAGACGGGTTCACTGCCACGCTCGTTTTGTGGCGGCAGTCTCACTCCGACAGGAAAATTCCTTGTGATCCTTCATGACGGTGCGGTGCTATCGCCGGTCTTGAAAACCGCATCTCTCATTCCGGCTGGATAAACACCTTGTGATCCACCAAGGACAATGAGAGGATCCGTCCTTTGATAAATTTCTGATCCCCGAAAATGGACACCAGCCGGATGCCGTTCTCATCGGGCTCCACCTTGTCCACCGCTTCCATGAGCAGGGTCTCCTTGTCTGCTTCTTTCAGATAAGCATTTGCTTCACACATGCCGGGTTCTCCTTATGTAATTTCAATCAAAGACAGATGGGATGCCATGAGCTCATCCACCAGCATGGGCAGCGGCAGCCCTGCCACGCCCACAATATCGATGTTTTCCTGGCTCAACGGCAGCAGCACTTTCCTGGCATCCGACAGGCTGATGGCCTCGGCCATGGGACCGGTCACCTCCCCCATCATGGCATGGGGCATGATGATGCCCACCGGCCCGATGATCACATCCGCCTTTTTCACGGTCTGAATGATGGCGTTGGTGCCTGAAGCCCCTTTGTTGGCTCGGGATTTGAGCATCTGTGCCGTGGCAATGGCATTGGTGCCCAAAGCGATGATCTCCACCTCTTCACCGAACCGTTCCTTCAGTTTTTTGATAACCACTGCACCGATGCCCCCGCCCTGTCCGTCCACCACACAGATGGTCTGTCTTTTTCTTGTTTCCATGAATCGTTTGTCTTTTTTTTCGGTTGTCCCTGCACCGGCAGGCTCACCCGCCGGCAACCGTCTGACCGACATGGCGCCAGACCGCTTGTTCCACTTCCTCTTCTGAAGCGTTTCCATCCACCACCCTAACGGTTTCCTGATCCTTTAGCCGTTCAAACGCGGCAAAATAATTATCCCTCACCTGGGTCAGAATGTCAATTTTTTCAAAGAGATCCAGGTGTTTCCGGCCTGCCTGGATCCGCCCCAGGCAGGTTTGGGGCGCCACATCGATGAAAAGGGTCAGGTCCGGTTTCAAAATCTGCGAATTCACGGTGTTTAAGGTGATCACCCATTCCAGATCCATGTCCCTGGCATGGTAGGCATACGAAGAAAAATAATACCGGTCGCACAGTACGGTCCGTCCTTTTTTCACCAGGGCCTCCACCCCGGTCTCCGGGGTCACCAGATGGTCGGTCCGGTCCGCAGCGAACAGGGCCGCAAGGGTCCGCGGATCCATGCGGATCCGGCCTTCCAGTACCTGACGGATCAGTACCCCCGCCGGACCGTCGGTGGGTTCACACGTGGTATCCGTTAAAATGCCCATACCGGTGAGCCGCTTTTGCAGCCGCGCCATCTGGGTGGTCTTGCCGGACCCGTCCAGCCCTTCGAACACTAGGAATCTGCCTGTTGTCATGTGCCTTCAATCTTTGCTTTACAAAATAATTGTCACCGGCATTTATACCAGTATCCGAATGAAGTGGCAAGGCCTGCCTCCAGGCGGCAGCCATGTCTTCCCAAACCATCTCCGCTTGAAAACATCCAGATAGTCGGTGCCCGATTTCCGCCGGGCGTTTTCCACACTGCGCCTCACCTGCCAGCGGAAATAGCCCCAACCGAGCATGGCAACCACATAGTTCTCGCGATCAGGTTTAGTGATTTCCCTGATTCTGTCCGTGATTTTTTTAAAACCCTTTCCCCATACCCAGTGATTGGCCCCGTGGTCAGTGGCCCATCTGATATCAGCGGAATCGAGGCCACATCTGCGTTCACAGTGTGTTGCGGCCTGGAGTTTTGCTCATCCTTCATGATAAGAATGCTGTCGGAAAGCTTCACCATCTTGGTTTTCCGCCATAGCTCCTTTTTCCCAGCTACGAGGCTTGAGTCTGTTATCCTCGGTCGGAACCGTTGCCGTTCGTAAAAAATATTTTGCTTGGAATGCCATGCTTGATATCCAATCCACAATGAACTTTGGCATTTTTTCGCACCGTTTCCATAACCTTCCCAGTACCATTGATAAAACCGCATCAATCAAGCTGCCATCAATGGAAATCCGTTCTCCTAATTGCGCATGTTCTTTCGGAAGAACCCCGAGGGCCTTTTTATGTAAGTTTTCAAAAAAAAACCGGAGTTGCTCAAGGCCTCTGTGATTTATCGCCTCAGGAAAACTGATAGACCAATGCCTCCATCCGGAGCAATATGTTCTTTGGCAGCTGAAGAGGAGTTTGTTTCTGTACAGACCCAAGCCATTGAACCGGTGTTTTTTTTGACGGACTGTCAGAGCCTCCCCTAATTTCATGCCGCCGGCAGATTATCCGCCGGATATTTTTTTCTTGCTTCGGACAGGCCGGATGGTTATTGTGATTTGAAATGATGCATTGTTTTTATCACATACTCTCTGGAACCTGCACTTATGAACGACATCTCCGGCGGACTTGATTCCGATATCCTGGAGCTGCTCCTGTATATGGGGCTGGCCCTGATTTTTTCATTCCTGTGTTCCGTGGCTGAAGCGGTCATCTTAAGTGTCACCCCTTCGTACATTGAAGGCCTGAAGAGAAAACACCCCCGAAAAGCCGCACTGCTCAAACGACTCAAACAGGACAATGTGGACCGGTCCCTGGCCGCCATTCTGACGTTAAACACCATTGCCCATACTGTCGGGGCCATCGGTGCCGGCGCCAAAGCCGCCGACGTTTTCGGCAGCACCTGGTTCGGCGTGTTTTCCGCTGTCATGACCCTGATGATCCTGTTTCTGTCGGAAATCGTTCCCAAGACCATCGGAGCGATCTACTGGTCCAACCTGACCGGCCCAACCGCGATCTTCGTCAACTCGTTGATTGTGGTGCTTTACCCCATTGTCCGGTTGTCGGAAAAACTGACCAGCCTCATTTCCCGGGGAAAAACCATGCATATTTTTTCCAGGGATGAGTTCATTGCCATGGCATCCATGGGAGAGCGGACCGGTCAGATCCATTCCAAGGAATCCCGCATCATCCAGAACTTGCTGCGGTTCGAAAGACTCAAAGCCACCGATATCATGACGCCTCGCACGGTAATCACGGCATTACCACAAGACATGACCATCAATGAATCCCTGAAATACATCATGAAAACCCCTTTTTCTCGCCTGCCCCTGTACAAAACCCATATGGACGATGCCACGGGCTTCGTTCTCAAAGATGATGTATTGATCTTCATGGCCCAGAAAAGGGGGAACGAAAAACTCAAGGTTCTGAAACGGGATATCATGGCCGTGCCCAGCTCCATTCCCCTGACGGTCCTGTTTGAGCGTTTTCTGGCCGAACGCCAGCATATCGCCCTGATTGTCAGTGAACACGGAGGTACGGATGGCCTGGTGACCCTGGAGGACCTGATTGAAACGCTGATGGGAATGGAAATCGTGGATGAAAGAGACAATGTGATCGACATGCGGGCCCTGGCCCGGAAACAGTGGATGGCCCGGGCCAGAGCCATGGGCCTGGAGCCGGAATCAACGGAGACACCTGAAAATGACATATGACGTGATTATCGTGGGCGGCGGGCCGGCCGGATTGTTTGCGGCCTGGTATCTGATGGAGCACAGCCGGCTGAAAGTGCTGCTCATTGAGAAAGGCAAAGCCCCGCTGAAACGCAAATGCCCCAACCATCGCATTCAAAAATGCGCCGAGTGCGACCCGTGCAATATCCTTTCCGGCATCGGCGGGGCCGGACTGTATTCCGACGGCAAGCTCAACTTTATTCCAAGGCTGGGGAAAACCGACCTGACCCAGTTCATGCCCCTATCTGAGGCCCAGGCCCTGATCGATGAAACCGAGGCGGTGTTCACCCGATTCAAAATGGACGGTCCGGTCTTTCCCACGGATATGGATACAGCCCGGCAGATCCAAAAGGATGCCAGACGGTTCGGCATCGACCTGATGCTCATCCGGCAGAAACACCTGGGATCCGACAATCTGCCCGGCTATATTGCCGCCATGGCGGATCACATCCAGTCCAGGGGGCTGGAGGTAACGCTCAACGAAACCGCCACCGACATTCTGGAACAAAAAGGCCGGGTCTCAGGAGTGGTCACGGACAGGGCCGTATACGAGGCGCCCTCTGTGATTCTGGCCCCAGGGCGGGTGGGGGCCAACTGGATGGCCTCGGTGGCGCAGAAACACGGTATCCACTTAAGCCAGAGAGGCATCGAAGTGGGGGTCCGGGTGGAGGTGCACAACGATATTATGGTTGATCTGTGCAACATCATCTATGATCCCACGTTTTTGTCCAGACCCACACCTATGATGACCAGACAAGGACGTTTTGCACCAACCAGGGGGGATTCATCTCCCTGGAGAACTACCGGGAGTTTGTGTGTGTCAACGGGCACGCCTATTCCGGAAAAAAATCGGACAACACCAATTTCGCATTTCTTTCCAAGGTGGTGCTGACAGAACCGGTGACCGACAACCAGGCCTATGGCGAGTCCATCGGCCGGCTGTCCACCATCATCGGCGGAGGAAAACCCATTCTGCAGAGATTCGGGGATCTGAAACGGGGCCGGAGGTCCACCTGGCACCGGATCCGCAAAGGTTATATCGAGCCCACCATGACCCATGTGGTGTGCGGTGACATTGCCATGGCCCTGCCGGAACGGATTCTGACCAACCTGGTCGAAGGCCTGGAAACGCTGAACCTGGTGGTGCCGGGGGTCTCCAACGATGAAACCCTGCTGTATGCCCCGGAAATCAAATTCTTTGCCACCCAGGTGGAAACCAGTGAGCATCTGGAAACAAAAATTGAGGGCCTTTACGTGGCCGGGGACGGTCCCGGGGTGGCCGGCAACATCGTGTCCGCCGCCGCCACCGGACTAATTCCGGCCAAACGCATTATCTCCATGCAGACCTGAAAAATCTATCCGACCGAATTTGTCAGCGCATCGGTTTCTTTCATCACAGGCGGGCCGACCCGGATTGAAACCACTGGTCTGGCTCTTGGGCCGTTATTCCGGATAATAAATGGCACAAGCATCCTCGGATTCCCATGCCATGACCCGGGACACCTGCAATTGTTCCTTCAGGGTTTCATCCAGCAGGGTCTGGACCTGCTGGGCGATATAAACGGCAATCCGCTCCGAGGTGGGCTGCTGGCCCCGGAATACGGCCAGCTCATTGAGATATTTGTGGTCCAGGTCTCCGTCCACCACCTGGCGGACCGCTTTCTTGATATCCCCAAAATCCGCCAGTACCCCCGCTTCGTTGAGATCCGGTCCTTTGACACACACCTCCACCTGCCAGTTGTGCCCGTGGAGGTTTTCACATTTCTGCCCCACCATGGTCAGCTGATGGGCTCCGGCAAACCGGGTTTTACCTTGAGTTCAAACATGAGATCCGCCTGCTGCTAGATATTTTTAAACAGATTTTTCAATTTATTGGAAATTTTGTTGGCATCCAGTTTGTCAAATTGCTTTAACAGTTCTTTTTGTTTGGCTGACAGTTTGGTGGGGGTTTTGATAAGCACTTTCACGATCTGATCTCCCCGCCTTCCGGTACGAAGAGAGGCGATACCCTGTCCAGAAAGCCGGAAACTTTCCCCGAACTGGGTGCCTTTGGGAATGGTGAGGGCTTCATCACCCACCAGGGTGGGCACAGTGATCTCTGCTCCCAGGGCTGCCTGGGCAAAAGAAATATCAATGGCGCAGACAACATCATTGCCGTCCCTTTGAAAAAATTTGTGTGGTTTCACATTGATGACCACATACAAATCACCGGACGGCCCGTCCGGGGAGGGAGAGGCTTCCCCTTCACCGTTCAGGCGCAGCTTGGACCCCACATCCACCCCGGCCGGGATCTTGACCTGGACCTTGCGCACGATTTCCACCCGGCCGGCCCCCATGCATTTGGGGCAGGGGTTGGTAATCACTTTGCCCCGGCCCTTGCAGTAAGGACACGTGGTCTTAACCTTGAAAAACCCCTGGCTCTGAATGAACTGCCCGGTACCGTGGCAGTGGGCACAGGTTTCCACCTCCGTCCCAGGCCGGCTGCCGCTGCCGTCACAGTCATCACATGTGGTCAGTTTGGGAATGGATATGGTTTTTTCGGTGCCGAACGCCGCTTCCATGAAATCAATGGTCATATTGTACCGCAGGTCCGATCCTCGCTGGACCCGGTTTCCCCGGCCCCCGCGGCCTCCGCCGAACCCAAAAAAATCTTCGAAAATATCGCCGAAACTGGAAAAAATATCCTCAAATCCGCCGGGTCCGGAATGGCCGGCTCCTTCCAGTCCCTGGTGACCGAACTGGTCATAGATGTGGCGCTTGTTGTCATTGCTCAGCACTTCATACGCCTCGGATGCTTCCTTGAATTTGTCTTCCGCTTCCCGGTTGTTGGGATTTTTGTCCGGATGAAATTTAATGGCCAGTTTCCGGTATGCTTTCTTCAGGGTCACCTTATCGGCATCCCGGGATACCCCCAGGATTTCATAGTAGTCGCGTTTTTCTGTCATAACTTACCCAATTGTCCAGTCAATTCCGCATGGTTTTGTTTGTGTTATCGGCCCTGGTATGGTACCTTTCCAAGCTGTCTGTGATAAATAATATAAACTAATCCTGAAATTCAGGTTGTCAACGATGAACAAAGAACTGGATTTTGTCAAGGGTATGTTTGACAAAATCGCCCATAGATATGATTTTCTGAACCGCCTGCTCAGTCTGCGCCAGGATGTGATGTGGCGGAATCAGATGGTGAAAGCCGCAGCACCTGCACCGGAAAGCCGGAGTCTGGATGTGGCCTGCGGCACCTGTGATGTGGGCCTGGCTTTGAGCCGGTACCTCAAAGGCAACACCCGGATCACGGGCCTGGATTTTTCTTATGCCATGCTTTGGGCCGGGAAAAAAAATGTAACCAATCCTCCGGTCAACGCATCGATCTGGTGAACGGGGACGCGCTGGACCTGCCTTTCCCTTCAGAAACCTTTGACCGAGTTTTCATCGCTTTCGGCATCCGGAACATCATGAACCGGCAGCTTGCCCTGTCCCAATTTTACAGGGTGCTCAAACCCGGCGGGAAACTGGCTGTTCTGGAGTTAACCACACCGCAGGCTCCTTTTTTCAAGACCCTTTACCTGGGATATTTTAAAAAGGTGCTTCCCTGGATCGGAGCTTTTTTTTCAAAACACGACAATGCCTATCACTACCTGCCGGCATCCGTTCTTCAGTTCCCTTCCCCCGAGGCATTTTCAGAGCTGATGTCGGACACGGGATTCAGGGATGTGAGGTACAAACCCATGACCCTGGGGATCGTCACCCTGTTTGTCGGTTCCCGGAAATGATTCCGCCTGACTGAACGGTAACGATCACCATGAAAAAAACCATTTTCAACACCCCTGAAGGCAAACTTCTGATGGTCGGCATTGGGATGGCCCTTTTACTGATGGGGGGCGTCGGATATTGCCTGATCACGGATACCGGTCTGGCAAAACCCTGATCCTTACCTTGTTCGCCAATCTCTTCGGGGGGCGTTCCGTGGGTATCGGGCTTTGCATCATACAGAACCTTAACGCCGGTTTCACCATCTTCTATAACTTTTACCTGGAAGTAATGGTGGTATTTTTCACCTATTCCATCTTCGCACTGACCACAGCCAGATATCTGCGGGTGGAATGGGTGACCCGTGCCATGGAAAGGGTCGCGGAGACCGCTTTGAAACAGAAAAAGAGAATTGAACGGTTCGGTTGGCTCGGCATCTTTTTGTTTGTCATGATCCCTTTGCCGGTGACCGGACCGGTGGTGGGATCCATCATCGGCGGCATGATCCACATGGGACGTCTGAAAAATTTTTCCGCCACGTTTCTGGGCACCCTGACCGCCATTGTTCTGTGGACTGAATTCTTTGAATTTTTAGATGAACGGTTCCAGATAATTCAAACTTTTTTTGTGATTATCGTCATTCTGGTATTCATTCCCTATATCAAAAAAATCCGAAGGTTTATCCGGTCATTAGGCCGGCAAGATCCTTGAACCAGTGAACGGTATCAGAACCGTTTTTTTAAAATCGTTGAAATCAGAAACCGGCGGTCATCTTTTTTGGGATATTCGATATTGTAGTGCAGTCCGCGGCTTTCCCTGCGCTGCAGGGCGGACTGAATCACCAGCTTGGCCACGGTGACGATATTTCTCAACTCCACCAGATCGGACGTCAGTTTAAAATCCCAGTAATACTCATTGATCTCATTCTGAATGGTCTGGATACGGCGGGCAGCCGCTGCAGTCGTTTGTCCGACCGCACGATCCCCACATAGTTCCACATAAGACGTCTGATCTCATCCCAGTTGTGGGAGACCACAATGGCCTCATCACTGTCCGTGGTGTTTGTCTCATCCCAGGGTGCCAGGGTAATGTCCATGTTTTTCTTGATGGCTGGCAGACTTTTGACGGAATCCAGATATGCATTATGGGCATAAACCAGGGCCTCCAGAAGGGAATTGGAGGCCAATCGGTTGGCGCCGTGAAGCCCGGTGCACGCCGTCTCACCCACGGCATACAGCCGCTGGATATCAGTCTTTCCGTTCAGGTCCGTGGCCACTCCGCCGCACATGTAATGGGCCGCCGGCACCACCGGAATGGGGTCGGTGGTGATATCGATGCCGTATTCGAGGCACCGGGCATGGATATGGGGAAACCGCTTCCGGATAAAATCCGGGTCTTTATGAGAGATATCCAGAAACATCGATTCCGCCCCGGTTTTCTTGAGTTCACTGTCAATGGCACGGGCCACCACATCCCGGCAGGCCAGTTCTTTTTCCGGGGTATAATCTTCCATGAACCGTCGGCCTTTCGCATCGATCAATACGGCGCCTTCTCCCCGAACCGCTTCGGAAATCAGAAAATTCTTGGCTTCCGGATGGTACAGGCAGGTGGGATGAAACTGGACAAATTCCAGATTGGCCACGGAAGCCCCGGCCCGGTATGCCATGGCAATGCCATCTCCGGTGGCGATATCAGGGTTCGACGTATACAGATACACCTTGCTGGCACCACCCGTGGCCAGCAGGGTCACTGCAGCATGAAAGGTTTCCACCCTGCCGGTGGTATTGTTCAGTACATAGGCCCCGCAACAGAAGTTTTCATACTGGGTGACCAGAATCCCACTCCGAACAGACGATGAAAACGTGATCAGATTAACCGCCACATGGTCCTCCAGAATAGTGATCTGGTCATCCTCTCTGGCTTTTGCCACCAGCGCGTCTTCAATTTCTCTGCCGGTCAGGTCATGGGCATGGATGATGCGTTTGACCGAATGGCCCCCTTCACGGCCCATGGCAAAATCAAATTTGCCGGCCCCCGCCATATTGAACCGGGCACCTAAGTCAACCAGTTCCCGGACCCGTTCGGGCCCGTTTTCCACCACCATTTTCACCACGTCCGAATCGCACAGCCCGTCCCCGGCTTTGAGCGTATCCGCCACATGCAGGTCAAAGGAGTCCTGTTTTCCAAAAACCGCTGCAACACCGCCCTGGGCCAGGGCGGTGTTGCTCTGTTGAATTTTTTTTTTGGTGATGATGGTGACATGGCCATGCCGGGCCGCTTTCAAGGCAAAGCTCAAACCGGCAATGCCACTGCCGATAACCAGAAAATCGGTTCTTAGGATCATAGCAAGGAACTTCTCTTTTTCTTACGGGTACTCAGTCCGAGAATCAACCCCACGATAAACACCCCGGCACCGCTTAAAAACCACAGCATGGCTTCACTGTTCAAATTGTCCTTAAGCATGGAAATCTGCTGTTCCTGTTCTTTTGACAACTGAACAAGGTCCTGGTATTTCTCATTGAGTGCGAGATAATCCGCCGAAGCCTGCTTCAATTCCCGGTATTTTGTTTCGATATCCGACAAAGCCGCATTTTTATCAGTCAGCTTCTGATTTTGATTTTCACTGTCTTCCAACGCACGTGTCAGGCGTTCATTTTCCCCCTGAAGGGTTTCCACCAGAAATGTCAATGGTTTTTCTTCCGTCAAAAAGCGGGTGAGCACCCATCCCTCTTTCTGATTCTCCATTTGAACCAAAGACCAGTCCGAACGGTATTCCTGAACCTCTAAGCGGGTGCCGGTCTCCACCATAGCCAAAATTTTATGTTCAATCCCCGGTCCGGTGCGCATGGTTACTTTGGTAATTCCGCTCACATACACTTCCTGGGCCGTTGCACCAGAGACCCACCCCCATAAACAGAGTATCACAAATATTGAAATTGATCTGATCATCCTGATTCCGATGTCTCCTCGTATTTTTTGATTCATTTGGGTATTTCAATATCATTGCAGTGCCGGTTTATCAACCGGAAATCGTATTATCCATCACAATCCATCTTTTTCATTTCACTCAAACGAAAAAGATTCCAAATTTGAAAAGATCTACCTATAATGAGTCACTTTCCGTTACTAAAAGACAGATGACAGCAGGACTTCGCAAACCCGTGTACCAAAAACAAAGGAGACCCATGATGCAGAAATGGCAGACCCCTTTCTGGCCGGAAGGCGTGGCCCATGATGTGACCAATTACCATTATCCGCTGACACAGGTTCTGGACAGGACCGCCCGGAAGTATCCGGACAATGTGTACACCATTTTCAACGGCGCCGCCAGGACCTATGCCCAGGTCAAGGACACGGCAGACCGGATCGCCCATTTCTCGCCGCCAGCGACATCGGGAAAGGGGACAAGGTGGCGATTTTCCTCCCCAACATCCCCCATTTTCCGGAGGTGCTTTTCGGAATTCTGAGGCCGGTGCCGTGGCCGTCAACTGCAACCCGGTCTACACACCCAAAGAGCTCAACTACCAACTCAAGGATTCGGAGTCAAAGATGGTTTTCTGCATGGACCATCCCCGGTTTTACGCCAACACACAGGAGGCCATCAAAGGCACGCAGGTTAAAACCGTGATCGTCTGCAACGTCAAATCCTACCTGCCGAAGCTCAAGGCGTTTTTAGGAGGTCTGCTGGGCAAGATTCCCAAGGCGGGCAAGATCGATTCCGGCCACCACATGTTTGACGACATTGTGGCATCTTCTCCCCCCAGCCCGCCGGATATCACGGTCTCTCCGGAAGAGGACACGGCCATCATGCTGTATACCGGCGGCACCACCGGCGTACCCAAGGGCGCGGAACTCACCCACACCAACTTCACCTACAACCTGGAAGCCTGTGAAGAATATTTCCGTCTGGTGCACGAACCGGGCAAAAAAGCGGAAAAAATGCGGCACGGCGGATACCACACCTATCTGGGAGTGCTGCCCTGGTATCACAGTTTCGGCATCACCAGTGCGCTTTTGTTTTCGGCCCTGTCCGGCAGCAAGCTTATCTGCATCCCAGATCCCCGGGCCGGGAATCCGCCTTTCACAGTCGTGATGGAAGCAGTGCAAAAATACCGGCCCACATTCATCACAGCCGTGCCCACCATTTTTGTGGCGTTCACCAACCATCCCCATCTGGAAAAATACGACATCTCCTCCATCATGGGGTGCCTGTCCGGCGGGGCGCCGCTGCCGCCGGAGGTGTGCCGGCAGTTTGAAGAAAAACCGGCGCCATCATCTTTGAAGCTTACGGCCTGACGGAAACCGCTCCGGCCGCCTGTATCAACCCCTCATTCAAGGAAACCCGGAAAATCGGCTCCATCGGATTTCCGTTGCCGGGCACGGATGTCAAAATCTTGGCCCTGGACGACAGCACCCGGGAAGTTCCCCGGGGAGAAAACGGGGAACTGGCCATCTGCGGTCCCCAGGTTATGAAGGGTTACTGGAACCGGCCGGACGCCAATGAAGAGGTTTTTATAACCATTGACGGGAACCGGTATTTTCTCACCGGAGATATCGGTTACATAGACAAGGACGGCTATATTATCATCACCGACCGCAAAAAAGACATGATCATTGTGGGCGGTTTCAATGTCTACCCCAGGGAAGTGGAAGATGCTCTCTATATCCACCCTAAAGTGGAACTGGCCGCCGTGGTCGGGGTACCGGACGAGAAAAGCGGGGAAAAGGTCAAAGCGTTCATCAAACTCAAGCAGGGAGAGACCGCAACGATTGAAGAGATCCAAAACTTCTGCAGGGAAAATATGGCCGGATACAAACGTCCCAGGGATATCGAATTCAAGGATGACATCCCATTGTCCAATGTGGGCAAGGTGCTGCGCCGGGTATTGCGGGACAAAGAGATCAGCGGGAAATGATCCGGACGGCCTCCGCCGCCAGGATCAGTCCGAATATCCCGGGGATCCAGGGAATAGTGCCGATGGGCGCCCGCTGCCGGCCGTGACTGAAACCCTCTCCTGAAGCGTTTGGAATTCGATCAGCCTGCCGGCTGGATTCCGTTGATTGGAGCGGCGGTTCTATGGAATACACACACCGGATTCCGGTGAACACTCCCCGGCGGTGAAGGCGCCGGCGAACCATCCGGGCCAGAGGGCATACCTGCGTGTCACTGATGTCGCCGGCCCGGACCAGGGAGGGGTCGATCCGACCCCCGGCCCCCATGGAAGAGACCACGTCCAGTTTCATCTGCCGGGCCGCCGCCAGCAGGTTGACCTTGGCATTGAGGCCATCAATGGCATCCACCACCACATCCAGATCCGCAGACAGCAGCATATCCAGACTGTCTGCATTGGCAAAAATGTCACAGATATCTACCGAACAGCCCGGATGAATGTCCAGCACCCGTTCCCTGGCAATCTTCGCCTTTTTCCGTCCCAGGGTGGAGTGCAGGGCAAACAGCTGCCGATTGAGATTGGAGGGCTCCACCCGGTCAAAATCGATCAACCTGAGATGTCCCACCCCGGACCTGGCCAGCGCTTCAGTGGCAAACGAGCCCACAGCCCCTAAACCAAACACCGCCACTTTGGCCCGGCCAAGCTTCTCCACCGCATCATTTCCCATCAGGCGTGCGGTTCTGTCAAACTGATCCTGTTCCGTCATGTGCAAGTTAAAATCGCCCCCTGTTATCTGAAGATCAATATCAGCCGCCAATCGGCTAAAATTTGTGACGGCCGAATGGCCTGAGCTGCTAAAAGGATCCTGTTTCATCACTTTTCAAAACAGGAGCGAACACCGTCATGGCATTGGCATAGACACTTCGGACAAACTCCGGGTACGGCACACCGGCCCGGGCCGAGGCGATCTGTGCAATGGCCGGGAGATTTTGGGTTCATTGAGTCCGTGGGGATCCGGGTCGGACACACTGGGATAGATATCCGGAGAATCGGTTTCCAGAAGTATCCGGTCCCTGGAGACCGCGTTCAGGGCCTTCACCACCTTTTTGGCCTCCGGCCGGGTCACGGATCCGGAAAAAGAGATATACAGATTGTAGCGTTCCATCACCTTGACCAGTTCCGCAGATCCGGAAAAGGAATGCACCATGCCCGGGGTTTTCAAGGGACCGGCCTTTTTCATCATCTGCACAAGCGGATCCCAGGCTTTGCGGATGTGGATGTTAATGGGGCGTTCCAGGTCCCGTGCCAGGGCCAGGTGAAAGGTGAACACGGCCAATTGTTGATCACGGTCCGCCTGTTTGTCCGTGAAATCCAGTCCGGTCTCCCCGATGCCGCAGGCTTCGGATGCCACCCGGTCCCCGAGCACCTGCTTCCAATTGGCGGACAGAGATTCCAGAAACCAGGGGTGAATGCCGTAGCAGGGGACGATGGCCGGGTATTGGCGGGCCAAGGCCGAAGTGGCTGCAAAATTCTCTTCCATGGTGGCACAGGTCACCATATGGGTCACCCCGGCCGCTTCGGCCCGCTGAACAATGCCGGAGATATCGTTGATAATACGGAAATCATGCAGGTGGCAATGGACATCCACATACGGCAAGACCCCGCCAGGTTCCCCGGTCAGGGATTCAGATGTCATGGTCAGCCGCTTTTTCAAGCAGGGTGTCACAGATATCCGCAACAGTCTGTACAGCCGCCGGGATATCCCACCGGTTCTTATCCCGGTCTCCGACCTGATTGGAGACGGCCCGAACCTGAACCATGGGGATCTGATACAGGGATGCCACATGGGCCACAGCCGCCCCCTCCATGGACTCCATCACGGGCGAAAATGTATCAGAAAGCGCATCGGCTTTTTCAAAGGAACCGGTAATGGCGGACACCGTGACAAACGGACCTTTTGCCACCCGGCAGGTCAAAGACCGGATCAGATGCCTGTGGCAGGATGCAGCCAGGCCGGTGTCCATTTGATAGATACCACGCGGGTATCAGCCTTTCCGGGTATCAGGTCAAAGGGCAGTGGTGTGAGCAGGATCGATGAACGGATTGAGAGGGCCAGAGGTCGCTGGCCGGACCGGGAAGCCGGGCCGCCCGGGTCATGCTGGGTGGCGCCGAAACCGGTTTCATCCGAATCCCCCATGCCCAGCCGGCCGTCATCCACCCCCGGTATGGATGTAGGTGTCTGTCACGGCCACGGCCGCATCCCCCGGATCCAGGCGGTTACCGGGAAACACGCCGGCAATACCGGTATGCAGGATGAACTCCGGCCGGAACCGTTCCAGACAGGCGGTGAGGGCCACAGCCGCATTGAATGCCCCCGGGCCGGACAGGGCCAGGACCCAGGATTGATCGGTACTGGTGACGATCTTTAAATTCCGGACGGCATCTTCCTCCCGGCGGAACAGGTGACGGTCCAGAAACGCCCCCATCTCCAGCCGGGTGGCACAGAGAATCAGAACCGGGCCGGCCATAAAATCACACTGACAGGTGACGGTGAAGGGCGGACAGGGCCAGATGATATCCCCAGTGCCCGAACCCGGTGATCTGGCCCATGACAATATCCGACAAAAGGGAGGTGTGCCGGAAGGATTCCCGTTTGTAGATATTGGACAGGTGCACCTCCACCACCGGGCAGGCCAGCATGGCCAGAGCGTCTCTCAGGACCACGCTGGTGTGGGTGAGTCCCCCGGGGTTGATCATGACGCCGCCGGGGGAAGTGTTATATATCCGGTGAATTTCATCCACCAGTGCCCCTTCGTGATTGGATTGGAAAAAGTGCAGGGACAGGCCCAAAGGCCTGGCAGCTTCCGTCAGTTCACGGTTGATCTGGTCCAGGGTATGGGAGCCGTAGATATCCGGCTCCCGTTTCCCCAGCAGGTTCAGATTGGGGCCGTTGAGAACAAAAATATCAGGCACTGGCTGCCGCCTTGAACCCCAGATCAAACGCCTTGAGGTTCACTTCCTGGAATGCGGGTTTGACACGGCGCTTGATCGCTTCTTCCACCACATCCCGGTCAAATCCCAGGGCACCGGTCTGAATCAGGGCACCCAGCAGCACGATATTGACGCTCATAGGGCTGCCTGCTTCCCGGGCCAGGGACATGGCATCGATGGCCACCAGTCCAGCGGTCTTGGCCTTGATCAATTGCTTGATCTGTTCCACGTCCGGGTAGGTGCCCAGACCGGCCGCCACGGTAAAGGGCGGCACCGGCGCAGTATTCGTGATCACCCGGGTATTCCGGTTGCACCGTTTGATGGCCCGCAGGGTTTCTGCCGGTTCAAATCCAAGCAGGATATCGGCTTCACCATCCGAAATGATGGAGCTTTCCGCATCTCCAAAGACCATGGCGGATTCCACCACCCCTCCCCGCTGGGCCATGCCGTGAATTTCACTCATACGCACCGGAACACCGGCAATCAATGCGGCTTCACCCAGCACCTTGGATGCCAGAAGATTGCCCTGCCCGCCGACGGCAACAATGATAAGTCTGGTTGTTTCCATATATTCAAATCCTTGTGTTTGGGGTTATTGCTTCAAAGGCCGGATGGCGTTCTCCGGACAGATCTGGGCGCAGACGGCACAGCCCACACAGGTATTGGCATCAATAGCCACGCGGTTGTCCTTGTCCAGGTAAAGGAAGGACAGGCAATGGTGGTGATACAGTCCCGATGATCCGCACATTTGTCAGACACCACAAACGGTCTGATTTTTTTCAGTTTCAGGCTTTTGGCATACAGGGCACAGGGTTCCTGGGAAATGATCACGGACACCCCTTTGAAGGCCAGGGCTTCTTTGATGGTGTCGATGCTTTTATTCACCTTGAACGGCTTGATGATGGACACATGTTCCACGCCCAGGGCCCGGACCAGTTTTTCAATGTTCACACGGCCATAGCCGGACAGGCCGAACCGTTCCATATCCACCCCCGGATGGGGCTGATGACCGGTCATGGCCGTGATATCATTTTCCAGAATCACCAATGTAAAATTGTGGTTGTTGAATACCGCATTGACCAGTCCGGTGATTCCGGAATGGAAAAATGTGGAATCACCGATAAAGGACACCACTTTCTGATTGGTGGCTTTGCTGAACCCGCCCGCGGAACTTACGGAAGATCCCATGCAGATAACAAAATCCCCCATGCTCAGCGGCGGTAAAAACCCCAGGGTATAACAGCCGATGTCCGTAGGACAGATCACATCCATGTCTTTGGCTGCCTGCTTGACCTCGTAGAATGTGGCCCGGTGGGAACATCCGGAACACAGGTTGGGAGGCCTCATGGGAATTTCCGGCACATCCGAGGTGTCCACCGAGGTTTTGGGGGTATACGCGACATCGAAGAAGGCTGCCATGTTATTCCGGACCATGGCCGGATCAAATTCGAACAACCGGGAAAACAGACCGTCGGATTTGCCTTTGATGGGGATGGTGATCCCCAGTTCCTGGGCAATGGCCTTGACCGCTTCTTCCATGAACGGCTCCCCTTCTTCCACCACCAGCACTTTATCACACCCTTTTAAAAAATCGGCGATCATATTTTGGGGCAGGGGATTGGAAAATCCCAGGCGCAGAACTTTTGCCCGCCCGGTCAGGCCCAGATCCTTGACCGCATCAGCGGCATAGTAAAAACTCACCCCGTTGGTGATAATCCCCAAAGCCCCCTCTCCCTGAACAAAATTATAGGAAGAGGTATCTGACTGCTGGGCCGCACGTTTCATTTTTTCCAGCACTTTGACATGCAGTCCGCGGGATACTGCCGGCACAGTGACACAACGGTGAGGATCACGTTCAAACCGGCCTTTGGTGTCTCTGGGCTTGATCTCTCCATAGGTGACAAAGGCGTTGGAATGGTTGATCCGGGTGGTGGTGCGCATGAGCACCGGCTGTTTCAGGGACTCGGACAGCTCGAACGCGTCTTTGATCATCTCCTTGGCTTCGGCCACGGATGACGGCTCCATCATGGGCAGATTCCCGAATTTGGCGTAATAGCGGTTGTCCTGTTCATTCTGGCTGGAGAACATCGCCGGGTCATCCGCACTAAGAATCACCATGCCGGCGGTCACCCCACATAGGCTAAAGTCATGAGCGGGTCCGCCGCCACATTCAGCCCGACATGCTTCATCATGCAGAACGTGCGAAGCCTGAATTGGCCGCTGCTGCCGCCACTTCCAGCGCCACCTTTTCATTGGTGCTGTACTCAAAGTAAAGATCAGATTCCTGAGACATCTGGAACAGGTTCAAAGAGATTTCAGACGAAGGGGTTCCGGGATAGGTGGTGGCAAACGCCACCCCGGCTTCCACAGCCCCCCTTGCAATGGCTTCGTTTCCCAGGAGCATGATCTTCTCCCCCGGGCGGTCCTGTAACAATTTGTGCATGGATCCTCCTTGGTTTAAGCGTGAACGTTACGCATACAACTTTTCAGCGATGTCAAGGGATGCTGCATATCCCTTGAACCCGTCAATATCTTCGCACGACTGGACAGTGTCTGAAGCAAAAAACCCTTCCACCATGCTCTTCTCCCCGTGCCGGATCAGTCCCATGAAAAGCACCGGCACCAGGCTGAGATTGTTCTTTCCTTTGTCACTGGCAAACGCCGGTGGCTGTGGGGATTGATACACAGCGAACAGCGGGTGGGATATCGGCATGAGCTGAACTATTTCAGGCCCATGGGAATGTGAATGTTCGTGGCAGTGATTACACATGGATAATACCTCTTATCGTATCAGTTTATGAATTGCCATCTTCTGCAAGCCACCCGGCTTCCGCAAGGGAAAAGCGGAGACCGGGTTACTGGCATTTTTTTTCTGTCCCCGGACACAGATCGTTGTGCAATCACAGAAGCATCCGTATCCCCAATTTATATAATTTAGCTTGAATATAGCTGTCACGTGGCTGTTACAATTCAGGTATTTATAATAAAAAGACGCTGGTTGGCAAGGAAAACTCTTGATTTTTGAAACTTTTTCTTGAAACGCCTATGTGACACGCCACATTATCCCAGAACTCGGAAGAGGTCTTCTTGAGTGAAATAATACATGGAATTACAGTGATGACAGCGGATCTCAAGGGGAAACGGGCCGTTTTCAATATGTCGGCCTGAACCGTGGGGGACAGATGTTTCAGATGTCCCTGCATCCGTTCTCGGGAACACCGGCAGAAAAAAGCCACCCGGGTTTGTCCAGGAGGCGGGGAGACAATGGAGAAAATGCCTCCTTTACCACATTTTCAACTGCTTTTCCTTTGGAAAACATCTGACCCACGGGCGCCAGATGTCCAAGAATGTTTTCCGCCAGCGTCACAGATTCCGAATCAGCGCCAGGCATGGCCTGGAGGAAAATACCGCCGGCACCGGTCACTGCCTGGTGGTCATCAAAGACCACGCTGAGATTCAATGCCGTGGGAATCTGTTCCGACTCCAGAAAATATGCGGTCAGATCCTGGGCAATGGTGCCATGCGCCAGGTGAACCTTGCTGGAATAAGGATGTCCGGCATCCTCCAGATATTTGGTCACGGTCAAAAATCCCGCCCCGAACAGAGACGACAGCGATTGAACCCGGGCCGGATCTGACGTAACGATGGCCCGCGTTTTCAAAAACCCTCTGATTTCTCCGTACCCATTGGCTTCCACATCCAGTCCTTTGACCGGGCCTGAACATTGGATACTCAGGCTGATGCGGTCCTCTCCCTTGATGGTGGTGGACAAAAGGGCTGCAGCAATGTAGGCCTGTCCCAGAATCAGGGTTTCCACCGGCCCCAGTTCATGATTGGCCCGCATTTCATTGACCATGAGCGTGGCATGCACCACGGCGCCCTTGATTTTTTTTATCCGCCATGACAAAACGGTGAATCCGGTCCCTGGCCGCCGCCTTGAACCTGGCTTTAAGATCCCGGTTGAAAATATCTTTTTTGATCATTTTATTCATCCATTTCCCGTTGAACCGATTTTTCTATCAACTCCCCTAAACTGAACCGCTTCCGCCAAATGACCGACCCGGATATCAGCTGAAGACGCCAGGTCCGCAATGGTGCGGGCCACCTTAAGAATGGCGTGCACAGCCCGTGCCGAGAGAATCAGGGTATCGGATGCACGGGCCAGCAGCCGCTGGCCATCTGTGTCCAGGCGGCAGTGCTGACGGATATCCCCTGATCTCATGCGGGCATTGCAGAAAACATTAGTGGATTTGAACCGTGCCACCTGAATCTGCCGGGCCTGCATCACCCGTTCCCTGACACTGGCGGAATCTTCTGATTTTTTCCTGGAAACCAAAGCTGAGAATGTCACCCTTGGCACGTCTACTTGAAGGTCCATCCGGTCCATCAGGGGGCCGGAAATCCGGGATCGGTATGCCCGAATCTGGGAGAGACTGCATGTACAGGCACTGCCGGGTTCTGACAGATATCCGCAGGGCAGCCGTGCGATACAGAATAGCAACTTCTCAACGCCTTCACCATGCGGCCTTAACTACCAGATAATACGCCAAATTCCAATAACAGTTTTCAGACCAGACTACCCTCAAAAGATAGATTCTTTTGGTGATCTTATCAGGAAAACAAGGATCGATTTAGGTTTACAGATCAAAGATTTGGCAAAGATCTTGAAGGTTGAAGAAGATACTGTCATCAATTGGGAATATCGCCGAAAACAGCCAAGTAAAAGGCATTTGAGATCAATCGTTAAATTTCTAAGACCTATGATCAACGACTCTATACAAAAAAAAGATTTCTGGCAGTTATGTTTTGAAAATGACAAGTTATATCCTCAAACACAGGATGCATTCGGTGAAAGACTCCGGGTTACAAGGATGCAGAACCTTCTCTCTATCAGGGAATTAGCACAGGAACTGAAAGTTGACCCCACCACTGTTGCTAAATGGGAACGAATGGAAAACCAACCTATTCCTGGATACAAC